>Ga0233447_1001879_pt1 | contig 16137 bp, 15 predicted proteins | sample SI_124_October20_3_FD_183014 | JGI IMG/M metagenome (GOLD analysis project Ga0233447, IMG submission 183014) | Seawater microbial communities from Saanich Inlet, British Columbia, Canada - SI_124_October2016_135_MG | ecosystem: Environmental > Aquatic > Marine > Inlet | place: Canada: British...
TAATATTATTGCTTCCACATTTTTTACATATATTTACCATATAATAAAATTAGAATTTCAAGTATATTAATCTTTTGGTCAGTTAGATTGATCCACTGCCTATTTGAAAATCTTTGAGCAGTATAAGGAATTTGTCCTTCAATATTAATTGGATATTCATACCACACAAAATCTCCCTCGTACCCTTCAGAAATATTTTCATTATCCGGCCTATTAAAATCATCAGATATCTGCAAAGCAAATGTATTTACAAATAAAAACAAAGCTATCAAAAAATAAATCAAATAAATTTTCTTCATAAAATCACCCACAATATAAAAAAAAGAAATAAATATTTATTAATTTTACTATTAAATTACTAACTACCAACAAATACCTTCGTAATTTCTCGGTCTTTTACCTTCATAAAACAAATTTTTACCATCAATTACTAATTTATTTCCATAATCTAATTTCTTAAACTCTGGCCACTCTGTTAAAATTAATATTATTTCGCTTTCATCAACTACTTCTTGCCCTGTTTCTAAATAATTCAAATGTGAAAAAATTTTCTTAACTTTTTCCATAGCTTGAGGGTCATAAATATTTAATTTTGCTTCTTCCATTAATAATTCTTTTATTGTTAAAAGAGCAGGACTTTCTCTAATATCATCTGTTCCAGCTTTAAAAGTTAAACCTAGAATTCCTATCTTTTTTCCTTTTATAGGTCCGGCTAATTTATCTAAAATTTCAATCATCTTTAATGGTTGATCTCTATTTACTTCCAATACTGCTCGAAGTAATCTTGTATTATAACCTAATTCTGTTGCTTTGTAAACTAGAGCGCTAACATCTTTAGGAAAACAAGAACCTCCAAACCCAATACCTGATCTTAAAAAAGATGGACTAATTCTTTTATCTAATCCTATCCCTTTTGCAACAACATTTGTATCAATGCCATTTTTTTTAGAAACATTTCCTACTTCATTAATAAATGAAATTTTTGTTGCTAAAAATGCATTTGAAGCATATTTTATCATTTCTGCTTCTTTAAATTCTGTTAAAAGAATTGGACATGTAAAAGTACTATATGCTTTTTTAATTGTTGCTAGTGCTTTTTTATCAGTACTACCTAAAACAATTCTATCTGGTTCAAAAAAATCTTCAATTGCTTCTCCTTCCCTTAAAAATTCAGGATTCATAACAACAGAAAAATCTTGCATATATTTTTTTCCTGATGCTTCCTCAAGTGTTTTAATTACTACTTTTTCACATGTTCCTGGAACAACAGTAGACTTTATAACAAACAAATGAAATTTCTTCTTTTTTAGAATTTCTCCTAATTGTCGAAGCACATTCTCTAATTGATGAAGTGACATTTCTCCTTGTTTTTTTGACGGAGTTCCTACACAAATAAAAGTAATATCTGTATCTAAAATTGTTTTATTAAATTCTGTTGTTGCGATTAATTTTTTAGGTACTATTTCATTCAATAATTCCTTTAATCCTTTTTCATAAATAGGTGGAATTTTTTTATTAACATTCTCAACTTTTTCTTTATCAATGTCTATTCCAATAACATCATGACCTAATTTCGCCATTCCAGCTGCTTGAATTAATCCCACATAACCTAAACCTATAATTGATATTTTCATTTTATCACCTTTTTGTTCAAAGATTAGATTTTACTTAAATATCTTACTGTCATCCTACTTTATAAGATACGTTTATATATTTGAATAATTTTAGAGAATCCATGAAAAAGAAAATCTCAATAACAATTAGTGAAAAAACACTTCACGATATTGATAATATTATCGATTATATTTATATAAGAAATAGAAGTCAAGCTATTGAACTTCTTGTTAATAGTTCTTTAGGAAAAAATAAAATTGCCGTTATTTTATCCGGAGGACCAGAAAAAGATCTAAAAATTTCTGAAAAAGAATTTCGTATTACTGCAAAATTAAATGGAAAAACTTTGATTGAAAAAACTGTTATAAAATTAAAAGAAGAAGGATTCAAAAAAGTTTTCATAATTGGTAGAAAGAACATTATAAATGATGTTTTTTCTATAATTCATAATGGTTCTAAATTTGGCCTAGAAATTGAATATATTGAAGAAATAGAATCAAAAGGCACAGCAGACTCATTAAAACTTGTCAGAGGTAAAATTAATACTACTTTTTTAGTAATATATGGAGATGTTTTATTTTCGAAATTAAATTTAGAAGATCTCTGGAACGCACATATAAAACGAAAAGGTACTTCCACTCTTTTATTAACCACTACCCCCTTACCAAGTCAAAAAGGCGTAGTAAAAGTAGAAGGTTCAAAAATTCAAGAATTCATACAAAAACCTTCAGAAAGCGATGTGTATTTAGGTTTTTCTTCTATATTTATAACCCAACCAGAAATTTTAGAATATAAAGGAAGTAGTTTAGAAACTAACATTTTCCCCGAAATGGCTAAACACAATTTGTTAGATGGTTATTTAAGCACAACAAAAATTAAAAAAATACGATCAACAAGAGATTTGAGATAATTTTATATATCACCTCTTATTCCACGTCATTGGACGGTCATAGTGGCGAGGTTCCACCTGTTCCCATTCCGAACACAGAAGTTAAAATCGTCGACGTGTCTGGGTGTACTACACTTTGTGTGGGAAACCAGATTCGCTGTCCACCTTTTCTTTAAAAAATTTTATATATAAAAACAGTTTATCTATAAACATGAACAATTTATATTTCAGTTATGGTTTCTATAAATATTATTAAATGTCTAATCATAGACCAATATTATAACCAAAGGTGATAATTATGGATGTTAAAAAAAGATTAAAACTAATTAAAGAAGTTGGAGAAGAAGTTACTACAGAAGATGAACTAATTGAACTTCTAAATAATAATAAAAATTTTGTTGCATATGATGGTTTTGAACCTAGTGGCCAAATACATATTGCTCAAGGAATTTTAAGAGCTATTAATGTAAATAAAATGATTGATGCTGGTGCTCACTTTAAAATGTGGGTTGCCGATTGGTTTGGAATGCTAAACAATAAAATGGGCGGAGATTTAGAAAAAATTCGTGTTGTTGGAGAATATTTTATTGAAGTTTGGAAAGCTAGTGGTATGAATTTAGATCATGTTGAATTCATTTGGACTTCTGAATTTATTAAAAATAATCCAAATTATTGGGATACTGTTATGAAATTATCTATGAACACAACTGTTCAAAGAGTTTTAAGATGTGGGCAGATAATGGGAAGAAAAGAAAGTTTATCAAATCCTGCTGCACAAATATTATATCCTTTAATGCAAGCTGCAGATATCCACCATTTAGGAGCTGATGTTGCACAATTAGGAATGGATCAAAGAAAAGTTAACATGCTTGCTAGAGAAATTTTCCCGAAAATCGGACTTAAAAAACCTATTGTTGTTTCACACCATATGTTAATGGGATTACAACAACCAGCTACAGAAGAAAAAGATATTGTTGATAGAACAATTGAAATAAAAATGTCAAAATCTAAACCAGATACCGCTGTTTTCATGACAGATTCAAAAGAAGAGATTTATAGAAAACTAAAAAAAGCCTGGTGTCCTGAAAAACAAGCAAAAGAGAACCCTATCTTAGAATGGTGTAAATTAATTGTTTTTGAAAAATTTGACTCTTTTGAAATAACTCGTCCTGAAAAATTTGGAGGAAATGTTAGTTTTAACTCATATGTAGATTTAGAAACAGCATATGTAAAAGGGGATATTCATCCTCTTGATTTAAAACAATCAACAGCATATTACATCAATGAGTTAATTAAACCTGTTAGAGATCATTTTGAAAATGATCCTAAAGCTAAAAAATTAAAAGAACAAGTTGAAAGTTTTAAAATTACAAGGTAAATTTATGTTCGTAGATATTTGTATTCCTAAAAATAATGAAATAGAATTTATTGATATTGCTAAAAAGCTTAATACAAAAAAATTATGTTTCATAGATTCAAAAAACAAAGAAATAAGTTTTCCACATTATCTAGGATCATTTAAAAAAGGAAAATTGCTCTTTTTACCTATTTCAAAAGAGATTAATAAAAAAAATTGTGTTTATTTCTATACGCCAAATAAAGCAAAAAGATTCCATTTTCCCTCAACTATCACTCAAGTTACAATCAAAAAAATAAAAGAACTAAAAAGTATATTTTTAATTCCTTTTTCTAAAGTTAACGAAGAAAATATTGAGGAAATTAAATTTTTAGTTAAATTATGTAAAAAATATTCTGTTTCTTATTTTATTTCTTCTTTCGCGTCTACTCCTTATGAACTAAAATCAAAAGAAAGTTTAAGTTCAATTGCTTTAAATCTGGGTTTTGATTTTTCAAAAAAATCTGATTCTTTCTTAGTTTTCAATAAATTTTGTTCCGCAATATTTTTATAGACCATACCTTTTTAATATAGCATGAAAAATATAGAGACTGGAGTAGATAAACTAGTTGAGCTAGTTAATAAAGAGAAAAAGATCTCTATAGATGACGCTGCTAAAACTTTAGGTATTAGTACTGTTGTAATACGTGAATGGGCAGAATTTTTAGATGAAGAAAAAATAATTAGTATAGAATATAAATTTTCAAAAACTGTTTTATTAGAGAGAAAATTATCAGAAAAAGAAGTTACGCAAAAACAAAAAGAATATTCTTCAGAAAAAGATGCTTTTGTAAGAAAAGTTGAAAATAGTATAAAAACTCTTGAAAAAGATTCTCTAGGATTAGAAAAAATCAAAAAAGAATTTTCGAATCTTAAAAAACAAATTGGTGGAGAAATATCTCAAGTTGAAAAAGAAGTAAAAGATCTTGAAAAATATGAATATTTGAAAAAAAATTTGGATAAAGATATTAAAAAACAAGTCGAAGAATTTCACCAAATTTTAGATAAAGCTCATAAAGATTTAGATTATGAACAAAAAAAACATCAAGAACTTTTAGAAGATTTAGATATTGAAAAAAGAGAAGCTGTTGTTAAAGAACATCGAATTATGAGTTTAGAGCAAAAAGAAGAAAATTTAATGAAAAGAATACAAGAAATAATTTCGATTTCAAAACAAATAGAAAAAAAATTAGATGAAGAAAAAATTGACTTAAAATCGTCCAAAAAAAGAGTAATAAATATTGAAAAGGCAGTAGATGGAATTGAAGAAAATATTCTAAAAAAGAAAAATTATATTGAACCATTATTAAATAAAGCAAAAAAACATGAACAAGATATATTAGATCTACAAGACGAAATCTTACAAAAAGCCAAACAAAAAACTGCTGCAATTAAATCTCAAATTGGTGAGAGTGTAAAAGCTACTAGTAAATTTAAAGATTTTTTTAAAAGAAAATCTGAAATTGAAAATTTAATTGATAATATTGATAAAGAAAAAACAGATTTAGAAAAAGATTTTTTAAAATTAGAAAAAAAAGCTCTTGCTTTTGATCTTAGTACTAAATCTAATGTTGTTTCCACCCATATAAAAGAACTAGAAAAAAATCTTACTACTGTTGATAAAAAAAGATCATTATTAAAACAGAATTTAGAAAAATTAATCAAACTTATTAAGGGGTGATGGGGAAAAATAAAAAATAGCACTACTGTGTAATGATAAAAACAAAAACCTTTAAATATAACATTCGATTTCAACATTCTAATTTAGCACGATTAAACCAAATAGTTTAATTGTATGAGAATGTGATGAGAACATGATTATAGAAAAAAAATTACTATCCAAATTAAAAGACTTCGGTCTAAATTCATATGAAAGTAAAGTGTGGGTTGCTTTATTATCAAGAGGCGTTTCAACAGCAGGAGAATTATCAGACATTGCTAATGTTCCTAGATCGAGATCATATGATGTTCTTGAATCACTTGAAAAAAAAGGTTTTGTTGTTATGAAACTAGGAAAACCTATAAAATATATTGCTGTACCTCCTTCTGAAGTTGTTGAAAGAGTTAAAAAGCAAATTAAAGTTCGAGCAGAAGAAGAACAAAGTGTGCTTGATGAAATTAAAGAAAGTGATGTTTTAGAAGAATTAAATATATTACACACAAATGGAATTGAAACACAAGATCCTAGTGAATTAACAGGAAGTATAAGAGGTAGAGAAAATATCTATACTCATTTAGAATATCAATTAAAACAAGCAAAGGAAAATTTTGTTTTAATTACTACAGATACAGGAGTATCAAGAAAATCAAAAGCATTACTTAGACAAATTAAAAAAGCAAAAAATAGAGGTGTAAATATAACAATAGCAGCACCTTTTATAAAAAATGAAGAAGCAAAAGAAATTTTATCAAATTATGCTAATTTAAAAGAAGTCAAATCAAATTCAAGATTTTGTATTGTTGATAATAAACAAGTAACATTAATGTTAACTTCAGATGAAGATGTACATCCATCATATGATTTAGCAGTATGGATGCATTCACCTTATTTTGCAAAAACATTATTATCTACATTAAATTAATTAAATTAAAAAAATATAATTTTTTTAAGTATTTTATTGTGTTTCGTTCTTAAAACATAAGAATTTAATAATCTTTTTACACTTTGATAATTTATATTTATCAAAACATTTATATATATTCTTTCTTAAATTTCTACTATAATAATTCAAAGAGGTGTTACTATGGTTTTTTCAGGAGGAGAACAAGTTATATTGGCCGTGATTGTAGGAACTTTATGTGCTATAGTTTATAGTCTTAGAATTCTTGTTTTGATGGAAAGAAGAATAGCTAGGATGGATAGCAATATAGAGCGGTTAGTAAAAGCAGTCTTAAGAGAAGAAATTAAAATCGAAAAAGAAGAGAAAAAAATTGAGAAATTAGAAAAAGAAATTAAAAAAAGACTCAAAAAATGAATAATATTTTTTTTTATAATCACGATATTTTAGCTAAAACAAGCATAAATGTTTTATGTGATTCTATTATTACAACTCAAGATCAATTTAAATGTTTATTTTCAACAAAAGATATTCTTTTTGAAAAACATAAAGGTGTTCCTGTTGTTCAAAATGCAATTTCTTATTTTTTGCATGATTTGAAAAAAGAAGGTTTAGAAAAACAAATAACAATAAAAAAAAGAGAAATTGAGCTTCAAATTAATAAAAAAACAAAGGAAATAGCAGAAATAGCAGCATTAGCATATTTCGGTGTTCTGGATCCAGCTAGATTATTACCTGAGAGATGTCAATCAAGTGCAGGAATGGATTGTATTGATAAAGCAGCAGTAAGTACGAGTGGAGTTGTAATTGCTCTTAGAAACAATGAAGGGTTTACAACTGAAATAACAGATGCTTCAGGCGCTGTTTGTAGTGGAAACTCAGGTGGAGTTGCTGGAACAAGTGGAACAATAACAACAGCAGGATCATTTGTTGCTTTTAACACAACAAACAACGAAGTATTTAGAGTTCAAGTTGATTGTACTTTAACATCTGGTGAAAAGTTTGAGGACACAATAACAGTTACTTACAAAAACACAGAAACTGGTTTATCCCACGAAGTCCCTGTCGATGTTAGAGGAAGAATCGCATAAACATAGTTTTTATTTTTTTTTATCTTTCTTATTCTTTCTAATAATCTTTCCTTCAAATGTATTTTCAATTTATGATCAAGTAATTTATGACGGGTGGGTTCTATCTGGATCTTATTTAAATTTAAGTAATGAACAATATAGAGTTATTTATGTCAAAAATACTAATTCCACTGTAGTTTATTTTCCCGGAGGAATATCTGCAGTTATTTCTCCCACAAATAAAAGTTGTTCAAAAGAGTGGTTATATAGTGTTTGTCAAACAAATCAAAAATTTGAAAGAGCAGGTTATGATGTTTTGCCTACTGTAAATGATCCAAATATCAATGTATCGTTATATCTTCAAATTAATTCAAGTAATGTTTCTTTATCTATTGAAAAAAATATTTCAAACATACTTTATGTTGGAGACTCTATTGAAATAGAAACTATTATTAAAAAAAAAGGAAGCAATTCATTATATGAAATAAGTAATATAAGTTTTGTTGATTTATTTTCAAGCGATTTTGATATTTTTATTGTAAAAGGATGTAATTTAAGAAATGAAAAACTTGTGTTTGCTTCTGAAAAAATCAGTAATATTCATAAATGTGTATTTAAAATTAGTCCAAAAAAATCTTTAAATTTTACAAATAATATAACTTTAAAATATGATTTATTTGGAAAAGAAGAAATTATTCAAAAATCATATAATATTGAAGTCCTTGATCTTCCTTTTACTATCAAAAAATCAATTGAAAAAACTAAAAAAATAGGAGAAGTATTTCAAGGAAATATTTCAATAAAAGCACTCAATAATTTTATTGTTAAAAATATTAGTTTTGATCTTCCTGGTTCTGTTAAATTAATTAATTCTACATTTGAAGTTAATAACCTTGAATTGGATAATTCAAAAATTTATCAATTTACATTTAACAATACTAAAACTGGAAATTTATCAATTAATTATAGTGTTTTATATACCTATTCAAATAAAGATTTTATCTATGATTCGACATTTTTAATTAAATCCATAGAAATTCCATTTATGATACAATTATTAAATAGAGAGAATATTTCGATTTTAAGACTAAACAATCCTACAGAAAACTCCTTTTCAAATATTTTAATTATTAGTAATAATGATAGTTTTGAATTGGATCATTTAGGACCAAATAAGTTTCATGAATTTGAAACTTATCTTAAAAATATTACAAAGATAAATTATTCATATAATACGATTTATGGTGAAAAAATTAATAGATATCTTGATTTGGTTGCAAAAAAAGAAGAAAATTCTCCTGTAGTAAGTTTTAAAAAAAATAAATTTAATTTAGATATAAAAATTAACTTTGATATTCTAATCTATATTGGTGTTGGTATTTTAGGAGCTTTAATTATATTTAAGTTATCAACTTTTTTTAAGTCTAAAAAATCAAAATTAGACAAAGAAATTGAAAAAATTCGAAAAAAGAAGCTTTAAATATCCTGTCTTGTTTCTAGGACTTCAATGAAATACGAAGAGATGTTAAAAAAAGGAAGAGATAATTTACCTAATTCTGTTTTAAATGAAGATAGATTTGCTATTCCAAAAATTCGGGGACATTTACAAGGTAATAAAACAGTTCTATCAAACTTCTTACAAATTGCTGATACATTAGGTAGAAATCCAGATTTTATGTTAAAATATATTTTAAAAGAATTAGCAACTCCAGGAGAAATTAAAAAACCTTTAGTAATTTTAGGACGAAAAGTTGGTGCTTCAAAAATTAATGAAAAAGTAGATAGTTTCGCAAAAAAATATGTTCTTTGTAAAATTTGTGGTAAACCTGAAACAAAATTAACTAAAAAAAATAGAATAGCTTTTATCAAATGTAATGCTTGTGGTGCAAAATACTCATTAAATTAAAAATGATAGTTAATAAAAAGTATAATGATGGAAGATTATTTCTATCTATTTGTGATGATAATTTAATTGGAAAAAAGTTTTCTGATAAAAATATGATTTTAGATTTAAAAAAAGAATATTTTTCAGGAGAAAAAACAACAGAGTCTGAGTTATCTGAATTAATCAAAAAAGCATATTTTATTAGTTGTGTAGGTATTAATTCTATAAAAATATTAGAAAAATTTAAAGATATTGAAAGAAAAAAAGTCGAAAACATTCCTTATTCTTTTATTTTAAGGTAATTAACCAAACCATTTTCCAAGCCCTTCTTGTTTTTCTTTATCACGACCTAAAACAGATTCAACTTGTCTTTGTAAAAAATTTAAAGTTTGTTTTAAATAGGGAGTTACAGGATATTTTTGTGCTAAACTAAGAGTTGGTTGAAGATATTTTATAATACTTCCTTCTGAAATTGTAAAAATTATTTTTCCACTACAATATAAACATTTTCCTTTCAAAGGTGGTCTTCTATATTTTTTATTACATGCAACACATCTAAATTGTTGTGTTGAAAATTTTCTTAAATTTCCTTTTATATCTTTAATAAAATGCTTTTCAATTACTAATTGAGCAACACCTTCAGGATCAACAGCTTTAATTTTTTCTGCTAAGTCCATTTGCCCCATTAATTTATCTTGCATTGTTGGTAATGTTTTATAAGCTGAACAATTGACACCTATATTAATATTGTCAACATCATGTGTATATCCCATTCCTTCATATTGTTTTGGTGTTTCTAAAACATGACTTATTTGCCTAATTTTTAGATCCCAAGGATTCTTAAATTCCAATGATTTTTCATATAATTCTAATGGATAACTCCATACTATATCCATTCCATGCACTTCATCATCAACTTCTCCAGGAATTAACATAGATGTTAAAACTAATGGTGCATCCATAGTTCTAGAGCCTCTTCTATCTGGAAGAAATGATCTTGAGAAATTTAAAAATGCATCCATAAGTAAAATTGCGCATGCTTCATCACCATCACAATTTCTTCTCATTGCTGCGTGATAAAGTGGATGAGAATACATACTTTGTGTTATTGAAAATCCAATTACTCTTCCTATTGTTCCTGCTGATGTATGTGGTGCTAAACCAACAATTAAATGTCCAATAACGTCTTTTTTTGATTTAAAATTATAAAATGGTGGAAGTCCATATAATTTTGCAAGTAATTCATCAACAAAATTTGCTGTTCTAAATAAGATTTCATCTGCAGGATCATCTCCTGTTTCAAATGATGCTGGTAAAATTTGATCTTGTGGTTTAATTTCAATTATTTGATTCTCATCAATTAATTCTCTTCCATAAATGTCTTTTTTATATCCAAGTTTTTTTAATTTTTCTATAGAGGTTCCAATTTCATTAGATTTAAAATGAGTGATAGGCATTTCAATCATATCATATCTTGTTGTTCCATCTTTATTAACATAAATACCGTGTTTTGCTCTTAAAATTCCTTTTAATAAATGTTCAGGTACTCTAGTTTTATTGCTGGTTCCTTTTAACCCTTTAATTAGATCTGGAATTACTTTAATTTTAGCTTTAGATAATGTTTCTTTAAAAATTGAATTTATATCAATTTCTTTAATTCTATATTCTCTAACCCTTTCATGTTCACATTTTTTTGTCATAATTCCACATTTTTGACAAAAATAACCTTGAACTGTTTTTTGATTACATTCTTGACATAATGAGAAGATTGTTTCTTTTTTACATTTTTCACAAACTAATGTTGGAAATTCTGCTTTTATCTTTCCTTGTTCTAAAGCAGATTGAATACTTTTCATTCGACCTCCTTCTTCTCCAACTGGAAATAACATATGTGGGCTTCCTGTAAGCTTTCTCATTTTCGCTTTTTCAGGTCTACCCATTCTTGCTCCAATAAATGTCCCTGCTTTATCTCTTATTTTAATTCCTGAATGGGCTGAAAGAATATCTAGAATATTAAGTTCTTGTGTTTCTTTAATTTCTTTCTTAAGTAATACTTCATTTAATGTATTTGCTTCTTCTTTTTCAATTACAATGAATTCATTATTTACAAATTTATGACTTAATCCAATTTTTTCAAGTAATTCTTTATTTTCTTTATTTGTACAAATAATTTTTTGAATTTGTCCTTCTTCTTTTTTGATGTTTGAATTTCTTAACCAATGATTTAATTTTATAAGTTCATCTTTTGTTAATGCTGTCCAAAAAAAAGTATGTTTAGGATGAAGTGGAATTTTAAATTGTTTTGATATATTAAACGCTAATCTAGATGAAATTTTTATAGAAATTGGTTTTTTAAATAAATTTTTTATATTATCTAAACTAACTTTTGTAAGTTCAGAAATTTTTTCAAAATCTAATGATCCAAATAAATTAATTGATGCTTTTTCAAATTCTCTAATCCACCATTCTTCACAATAACCTACTGGAACTAATTTATGACCATTTTCAGAAAAATCCCCATAATTAAATAAAATATCTCCTAAAAACAAAATTCTATCTATTGTTTTATTATCTATTTTATCTTTTGTTTGAGGCTGTATAACATCGCCATTTTTTAATTTTATAATTGGCCCTTCAATTGAATCACAAACCGATATTGCTGTTGCTTTTCCAGGCCTTTCGATTTTTAATTGAGTTCCTACAGCAATATAATTATTCAAAATTTTCATTGATTGGGAATGCATTGCTGATGCAGCAAGACCTGTTGTTCTTGTTCTTCCATATCTTAATCTAAGACCTCCGTATCTCATTGGAAAAGATAAAACTGGTCTTCCGGCAACTAAATCTTTTATATAAGTGTAGTTAGGAGTTATTTTTGATTCTGTTTTTTGATCTTTTGCTTTAGCTTTTTTTTGAATTTGTAGAAATTCTGTTAGAAATTCCCATTCTAATCCCATTTCTTTTCCCCATTTTACAATTCTTTTATTAACTTTTTTTGCTTTTTGTGCTAGCCCCTCTGCAATAACAAGACATATTCCTCCTCTTATTCTATTTGTTTCAATTCTTTCAAGATCTTTATAATTAGAAACTTCCATTTCTTCGGTTGGGTCTCCATTAATTTCAATTGGTAAATTTCTAAGTAAAAATTCTAATTCTGCATCTGAAGGGCTATATTGAAGATTAGTTACTCTTTCATGATAATCTCTAATTTCGATAATTGTTCTTTTAATTTCTTTTTCTGTAGGATCAAAAGGTAAATAACCTGTTTTTAACCTAACATAATCTGTAATGATTAAAGATACTGCTTCTGCAGTTCCTCCTGCAGCTCTAATAGGTCCTGCATAAAAAGCAGAAAGATATTCTTTCCCGTCCTTTCTTTTTTTGGCTCTTAATTCTATAAATCCTTCTAATGGTGCTGAAATAACTCCTAATGTTATGTATGCTAAACCTACTCTTATACCTGTTTCTAATGCTTTTATTTTTTCATCAAATTTATAGAATTTTTGGAGAGCTACTTCTTCTGCAATTTTTAAAGCTACTCTCCAATCTAAAGAACCATATTTTTTTTCTAATTCATTTATTCTTTCTGCAACTCCAGATTTTATTATTTTGGGAGAAACAGCACTTATTAATCCTTCAACTCTTTGAGCAATTCCTTTTGCTAAAGGAATATCTACTCTATTTTCTGGATCATGTCCTTTTTTTCTAGCTTTTGTAGCTATTTCATGAATCTTTGAAACTTCCTCTTCTATTTGCTCAAAGTATTCTTGAATATCTTTACTATATTTCATTTTTCAAAACTCAATATTTTCGTTTTTCTAGTTTGTAAATCAACATATATTGCTCTAGCAGGTTGTGGAACTAATCCTCTTTTTTCTTGATAATCTGTTTGAGACATCCAACAAGAACAATTAAGTAATGTAACATTTCTATAATTTGAAACTGTAGCTCTATGGATATGTCCAGAAACAAAAAAATCTGGAATTTTTTCAATAACTAATGGATCTGTTTCAAACCCCATTTGCATTCTCGTAGAACCATGAGTGGGAGCTAAGTGTCTTTTTTTGAGAAGATATGCCATGATCTTATCTGTTGATTCTAATCCTCCTGCAAACCTTATTGACTCAATATTATTTGCAAAATAAGGAAATGAAAATCCATGATATAATAAAACATTAAATCCTGAAAAATCATTATTTGATCCTATATTAACAATTGATGGACTTGATACAAAAAAAGTATTATCTCTTTCATATAACTCTGGAAGTGCTATTTTGGGTATTGGTGGTTGAGGTTCAGCTATTCTAACATAATCATGATTCCCAGGACAAATTATTAGATTAATGTGAGATGGAATTTTTTTAAAAAAATCTGAAAACATTTTATATTGTTCAAAAATATCTTTTTTTTCCAATTCTTTTTCTTGACCTGGAAAAATTCCAATTCCTTCAACTAAATCACCAATTAAAAATAAATATTTTATTTTTTCCACTTCTTTTTTTTGTTCCTCTGACCCAACATTTCCATTTATCCAATCTAAAAATCTTTCAAATGGTTCTTTTAAAAATTGTTTTGCACCTACATGTAAATCACTAATAAATAATGCCGCTTCTTTTTGTGGAGATTTTTTTAATTCTTTACTTAAAGGAATATCTGGTTGAATTAAATTATTAACAAAAATAATTCCTTTCCCTTTTACTCCTTGAACTCCAACGATTTCATCTGGAGTTAGTTCTTTTGCTATATTATATACTGGACTATTTTTTGTAACAATTGCTTTTGTATAACCTGAAGGATCTTCTAAAACTAACATATAATTATCATTTCTAGTTTTTGACTTTTCAAGTATCATACCAATAAAAGAAACAGTCTCATTTTCTGGTAAATTCATTAATCTTATAATAGATGTAGCGCTTTGTAATTCTTGCCTATTTCTAAGAATATTTTGAATTTGTTTAAACCTATTATTATATCTATTCACAAAATCTTTAAATGTTTTTTTTTGATTTACTTCTTCATAAGATTCTGAAACAATCACTTTTCCTAATTTTATATCTTCTTTTCGAGCTTCTAATTTATTAATTTTTAATTCATTTAATTCAGGACTAAGTAATATACCTTTTTTTAAATATTCATTTATATTTGGTTGCATTTTTACAAATTTAATTCTGATGAAAGAATAGCTTTTATTTTTTGTTTAAGAGTATTATTAATATCTGAATTAATTTCTCTAGTCCTACCATATCTTCCTTTAGAAATAACAGTAGCATTAATTATTCCAAGCATATCTAATTCCCCAATAATATCTGAAATTCTTCGTTGTGTAAGTGGTCTTAAATCTGTTTTTGTACATAATTTTTTATATAATTCATATACATCTCCAGTGAATATTTTTCTCTTATTTTTATCTAATAAATGAATCAAACTAAGAAGCGTTACTTGAGATTGTTTAGGTTGAGTTTTTACTATTTCTAAAATTCTTTCTTTTTCTATTTTTTCTTCTGCTCTATCAATATGATCTATTCTTACTTTTGAAATTCCTGCTCTTTCAGCTAATTCTCCTGCCACTCTTAATAATTCTAATGCTCTTCTAGCATCTCCATGTTCTCTTGCAGAATATGCTGCACATTTAGCAATAACTCCATTTTCAATAACTCCATCTATAAATGCTTCATCAGATCTTTTTTTTAAAATATCTTGAAGTTGAAGAGCATTATAAGGAGGAAATACGATTTCTTCTTCACTAAGAGAACTTCTAACTCTAGGATCCATATTATCTGTAAAAAGTAAATTATTACTAATCCCAACCAATGAAATTTGAATATTAGGTAATTCAGAATTTATTCTTGTTAAATTATATATAACTTCATCGCCTGCTTTTTTAATTAATTGATCAATTTCATCTAATAATATAATCATTGTTTTAGTATTCGTTTTTTTAATAATTCTAAAAAATTTATTATAAACTTCATCAGTAGGCAGACCAGTATAAGGTACTTCTTCACCTAACTCTTTTATTATTTGTGCTATGATTCTATATTCTGTATCTGCAATTCTTTTCATTTTACAATTTAAATATATAGTTTTCATAGAAATATTTCTTTGATTAGCTATATTAAACATATTTTGAGTAATATGTTTAATTGTAAGAGTTTTTCCTGTTCCAGTTTTTCCATAAATAAAAAGATTTGAGGGTTTTTCTTCTTTAAGTGCAGGTGCTAAAATACTTGCTACCTCATTAATTTGATGATCTCTATGTAAAATACTTTCAGGTGTATATGTTGTTTGTAAAGATTTTTTATTTTTAAAAATTAAATTCTCATCAATAAATTTTTCAAAATATCCAGTTAATCCTTTTTGATTCATTATAGTTCCAAAGGAAAAGAAGGTTTATAAAGATTTGTATACTAAAAAAATAAACACTCTCCCCCCTTGATTTCATATGGAAATGTTAAAATTCAAAATAACTTTTTGTTTTTTCTCGTCGATATATCTTTTTTTTGTTTTTTTCTTTTTTTTAACATATTTATTTTCTATATAGTAAATAAAATAAAAAATTATTATTAATTATTATTATTATTATTGTTCAAAGGAAATGAAGGGGTGATGGGGAAAAATAAAAAATAGCACTACTGTGTAATGATAAAAACAAAAACCTTTAAATATAACATTCGATTTCAACATTCTAATTTAGCACGATTAAACCAAATAGTTTAATTGTATGA
>Ga0233447_1001898_pt1 | contig 15992 bp, 18 predicted proteins | sample SI_124_October20_3_FD_183014 | JGI IMG/M metagenome (GOLD analysis project Ga0233447, IMG submission 183014) | Seawater microbial communities from Saanich Inlet, British Columbia, Canada - SI_124_October2016_135_MG | ecosystem: Environmental > Aquatic > Marine > Inlet | place: Canada: British...
AATGTCAAGTACGTTTCCTTCTACAACCTGTGTAGATGTGCTTACCCTAGAGGTCAGAATATCAGGTCGTCTGGCCATACAACGAACGCGATAACCACGTTGCTCCAGTATTTTAAGTAAACGTCCTCCAACGTAACCAGTAGCTCCGGTCAGCATAATAAGCTGGTTATCGAATTTATTTTCTCTAGCAGAGTTGTTCTTGTTCATAAAATTTTATCTCATATACCTAAATGTTTCGTGTATCATATGCCCAATGGAGCAGGGCTTGTCGTTGCCTAGGTCTACAGTCTATATCACTAGGACTACAGTTTTTAGTGATCTGCCCTATGTGTCGACGCATGCATTTCCAGCGTTTTATTTGGCGCACGTCATCTCCACATCGACGTCCCATATAGTACCTGCAGTACCATTGGAACCACCCTCGGGGGTCTTCTTCGTAAATCCAACCTTTTCTTCGCCACTCGGCTAAAGACTGCGAAGCATTAACACCAAATAAATTAAGCTCTGGGTCATGAAATTTAGAGCATAGTCGAGCCTTTTTGAACCAATTAGCTGGAAATTCTGTGCTACAGTCAGTCATGTATTTTCCTCCGAACACGCCAAGTTCCAGCATCTCTTTTGGCGTGAGTTGCGGACGAAAATCATCATGAAAATTTTTACCAACCTGTTCTGTAAGAAAGTAGACATAGCCCATTTGCATTAGATCATAGTCCACTACAATTTGTCTTTTCATAGTTTGTTCTCCAACTAAATGGTTACCCAAAAAATTATCATTGAGTAAATCCTATTAATAGGCATCACTCAATGATAATAGATTCCGCTAAATAATAACTGAGATGCTATTAAGAAAATCCACTGAATATAATTCAACAAAAGGCTTTATATCAGTATTTAATGGGTATTAAATCCGTATTATTAAAGCTCAAATTCTACCTGTTGTGCAGAAGTATAAGTGATTTGGAACATTCACACATCCATATATTATCGTCTCGGTATTGTATTAATTAAGTGAAGAATACGATTTTAAATCCTATCAACCTCGTAGAAAAACTCTACGAAATCAGACAATTCAAGTACATATTCTTTACTTTTAACTTATATGGCGAATTAAGTTTTTTTGATCTTTAATGAAAAAATGTATTATATCAGTAGTTTCTATTCAAAATACACAATTAATTTAAATTATTTGTTAAAAAATGCAATTAAATGTTGTTTAGTTATTGTTTAAGTAATATACTATACAAAAATTAAACAAAAAATGCTATAAAAATATGAGCATACTACAAATTTTTTGTATCAACGAAATATAAAATGATTATGGAGCCAAGACCTACACAATCAGGACCTTGTGTAAATGATATCAGCTCTTTAAGTCAAAAAATTCTAAAGGAGGGTAATGGGTATACACTGAAGTTGACTTGGCAAATGCCAAACCGCGTTATTAATAAGGGAATAATAGGTTTTATTCTTTTTTGTATTTTAAGAAACATAAATTATTTTTGAGGTGATATGGATAAATCAACTAAATATGTATTAACAGCTACAATTCTGTCTTTTTCGTTTTCAATATATCTATTCTTCTTTATGGACAGTCCAGACAATAAACTTTACGGGATATTTGTGGGTATTTGGGTCCCATCCATACTAAGTGCTTATACAGTGCTTAAGCAATCATTCAGCAAGGAGAATTAACATGAGTGCATATTTCAATGATTCAAATTCAGTATTAATCTTTGTAGTTGGGGTTTTAGTAGTAACTATTTTCATTATAGGAGTTTGGGAGTTAATGAGAGAAGGGATGACTGGAATGCAAGGGGCATTATCCATGAAAATTAAAAATACTCCGTCTAATGAAAGTAACTAAAAATACCATAAATATCTTTTTTGTAAAATTCTAATTCGAATATTTATGGAAAAGAATCTTAATAGCATAATTTTAAATTATAAGGAGAACATATGATAGAACCATTATTTTTAGTATCAATATTACAAATAATTACTGCGTCCTCGGTATTATTTGTTTGGGTTGTAAGGTACGAAAATATTATTGAAGAATTTGAGCAATATAAATTGCCTCCATGGCTTAGAGACTTGGTAGGTATTTTTAAGGTTTCTTTTGGAATTATGCTTCTGATTGGTATTTTTGATGAAAAATTTAAGATCATAGGTGCTGGAGGACTCTCATTACTTATGATTGCTGCATTGCTAACTCATGTAAAAGTGAAAAATCCAATTTATAAGGCAGTACCTGCAGTAATTTTATTATCTTTCTCAGTAATAATTTTATTTAGTAGCTATATGTGAAGTTCGTTTAATTATCTGACTACTTCCCACTGTAAATTTGAATATAATTTTTAAAAATCCTAGGGAATCTCCTTCACACCATTGTAAATATGGATTACCAAGGTTCGAACCAGACGTTCGACTTAGAAAGTACGGGCAGGGGCAATTCCAACTTTTGGTATTTGCATGACGCTCACACCAGTTTAAAGGAAAATACTAATTCACAATCGTTGACTTAGTTAACAGGATATGAAGAAAAAATGGACTATGATTACATCAATAATTGGACTTATTCTTATCGTTGGAGTACTAGCAGGACCTCTGATGAGTGATGTGGAAAAGCCAGACTATAAAGTTATTCAATCTGAGCAAAATATTGAGATCAGGCATTATGAGCCTATGATTATTGCGGAAGTAGAAGTTGAGGGTAAACGTGAGGATGCTATTCGTGATGGGTTTCGTCTAATTGCTGACTACATCTTCGGTAACAATAAAGTAAAACTGGATATAGCCATGACGTCCCCGGTACAGCAACAGGAGAGTCAAAAAATTGCGATGACAGCTCCAGTACAGCAACAATCAACTGGTAGATCTTGGCAAATAAGCTTTGTTATGCCCTCCAAATACATTATGGAGTCTTTGCCCGAACCTAATAATGATCGTGTACGCTTAAAGGAAATTCTGACTAAGAAGTTTGTCGTTATCGAGTTTTCAGGTACAAACTCTAATGAGAATGTAACCAAACATGAAAATCAGTTGATGAACTATATAGAAGCGAACCAGATTAAAATCATTGGTTCACCCAAATATGCTTTTTACAATGCTCCATGGACATTGCCATTCATGAGACGCAATGAGGTGATGATTGAAATTAACCAGCAACTGTAAAAGTTTCCAATGAATGAAAATTCTTATACCAATCTTAACTTAAGGTAATTAATATGATTAGAAAATGTATTTATCAGGTATTACTAACTTTATTATTAATAGGATTCCAAGGAATTAGTTTTGCGTCAAGCAATATTTATGAATTAAAAGCTACAAATATAGATGGAGAAGAAATTTCTCTAAAACAATTTCAAGGAAAAGTAATATTGGTCGTTAATACAGCTTCAAGATGTGGATTTACACCTCAGTATAAGAGCTTGGAGCAAGTCTACAATAAATATAAGGAGAAGGGATTTGTTGTGTTGGCCTTTCCAAGCAACGATTTTCGACAAGAACTTTCAAGTAATGAAAAAATAAAAGACTTCTGTGAAGGTTATCAGCTTAGTTTTCCAATTTTTGCTGAGGGAAAGGTTAAAGGATTTGGAAAACAAGCTGTATTTAAATATCTGACTGAAGATATAGCTGGCAAAAGTAAAGGAGAAATTCGTTGGAATTTTGAAAAATTTCTAGTTAATCGCGAAGGTAAACTTTTCAAACGCTTTCGCTCTAGTCTTGATCCAAATCAACAACAGATAACTCTGGCTATAGAATCTCTTCTGTAAATATAGGGTCCACATGTTTAGTAAGAATATTATTTTTGCTTATTAATTTTAGGGATTGAGAAAGTAGTCTCTCCATCCCAGGTTATAGAAATGTTTATGATGAATCAGAAAATTATAGGTGGCAGATAATGCAGGGAAATAAATGAAAACATACATATTAAATAAATATAAAAATATTAGAGAATGGGGTTGGAAGTACCGGAAAAAGACTTTAAACGTAGTTCCTGAAACAAGGTATTGAAAACCACGTCACCTCAAGTTTGAGGAACAACTTTCGAGTGAGTAACTATTTAAAATAGTATGACATTAACCTTAATTTCGCAGAACAATTATTATCTTTGTTCCCTAAAAATTCTGTTTATACCTACTACTTACATATTTAAACATAACCTCAATCACCTGTGAGTAACCACATTAATTTTACAGAGTCAGACAACCGTTGTACTTCTTCTAGAAAACATAATTTTACATTGACTAAATATTGTTTAAGTAATATATTATACAATATATGAACAAATATATATAGATTTAAGGACAATATGAAAAAAGAATTTGGCATTAATGTAATTTCAAATGCTAGTGGTGTTATGCCCCACACAATCAGGACGTGGGAAAAGAGATATCAGATCTTTACACCAGAACGTTCTGAAGGAGGGCAAAGAATATACAGTGAAGTTGATTTGGACAAAGCAAAACTGATTGTTGCCTTGATAGAGCAAGGTCACACAATATCAAGTTTAGCGAAACACTCATTGCAAGATCTTCGTTCTTTACTGGTGGTTAATAAAAGTGAAGATACTGAATCAGACAAGATGTATATTTCTTTTGAAATAAAAAAATTACTGAAGCATTTGAAAAATTTTGATATTGATCTAGTTGCTTCAGATATGCAACACCTTCGTCTAAGTGTAGGTGTAAAAGAATTTATTTTTAAAATTGTTTTACCAGTAATGCACGAGATCGAGAAGTTTTGCCTTAAAGGAACGTATTCGTCTACACAAGAACATATTATTTCAACTATCGTTCGAGATCAACTGCATCAAATTAATCTAGCTAATGAAGGGCCTAATTCAGATAGATTTGCTTTAGCGACTCCTGAAGGAAACTTACATGAACTCCCTATTTTGATAGCAGAAGTTATTTGTCATGCGAATCGAGTCTCAACTAATTACTTTGGTGCTTCTCATCCGGCTGAATGTTTGAGCGAAGCCGTTAATGCTATTAAATGTAAAACTATTGTGATGGGTGCTATTTCATCGGTTCAATGGAATTACGAAAAGAATATTGCTCAATACCTTGAATTAGTTGATAAACACTTGAAAATTAATGTAGAAATTTTACTTGGCGGTGGTTTTAAAGTAGATCTTCCAGATTTCAAGAATATAGAAAATGTGAAGTTCGTCAGTAGCTTTGAAGACTTTGATAAAATGCTAATAGATTTAAAATAAAGTTTTGAAATGAAAAAAGTAGCAGTTATTGGCTCAGGAATTTCTGGCACATCAGCTGCCTATTATTTAAATAAGCTGGGATATGATGTTTATCTCTTTGAATCAGGGAGTTACTTCGGAGGTCACACTAATACCATAGATATAGACTTTGAGGGAAAAAAATTCCCTGTTGATACAGGGTTTCTTGTTCATAATGATAGGACTTATCCGAACTTACTAGATTTTTTTGAAGAGTTAAAGATTGAAACACAGCTAAGCGAGATGAGTTTTAGTGTAGTGAGCAGAACTGATAACATTACTTGGGCTGGTACAAATATTTTAACGGTATTTGCACAACCTAAGAATTTGTTAAGCATGAGGTTTTATAGATTCTTAAAAGAAGTGCTACGATTTAATAAAGAATCGAAAAAATATCTTTTAGAATATGAAAGCAAACCAGAATTAACACTTGATGAGATGTTAATAAAGAAAGAATATTCAGAGGATTTTAAAAATTGGTATCTACTTCCCATGGGAGGATGTATCTGGTCTTCTCCTACGGATGAAATGCTAAATTTTCCTGCATACACATTTTTAATATTTTGCTTGAATCACGGGTTACTACAAATTTTTAGAAGACCGCAATGGAAAACTGTTTCAAATGGCAGCAGGACATATATTGAAAAGGCCCTTTCCCAAATAGATAACAAGTTTTTAAATGAGCCCGTTTTAGAAGTTATTGCTGAGGACAATAAATTAAAGCTCATTACAGAGAAAAGGGTAGAGTATTTTGACTCTTGTCTGCTGTGTACTCATCCACCACAAACTCTGGAGATATGTAAAAACATAGATTTATCAACTAAAGCCCTGCTTTCAAAGTTTAAATATCAAAAAAATAAAGCAGTATTGCACTTTGATGAAAGTGTCCTTCCAAGGAAAAAAACTGCATGGGCAGCCTGGAATTATCTTTCAACAGCATCAACAAGTGGAAAAGACACTGTATCAGTGAGCTATCTGATAAATAAGTTACAACTTCTACCTGTTGAAAAAGCAGTGATTGTAACCTTAAATCCTGCTAGCAAAATTGATAAGAATAAAGTTGTCAAAGAAATTAGTTATCAACACCCGCTTTTTACTAAAGATGCAATTATGGCTCAACGAGAGCTGGGAAATATTCAAGGAAGACAGGGTGTATATTTCTCAGGAGCATGGTTGAGATATGGTTTTCATGAAGATGGAATACTAAGCTCAAAATCAGTTATTAATAAATTGCTGAAAGATGATGGAAAGAATGAAGGGTTATTGAGGATTTTATGAAGTCACTATATAAGGCAAAAATTTATCATAAAAGATTTTTGCCACGAGTGAATAAATTTACCTATTCAGGCTTTTATATAAGATTCTCTATTGAAAAACTAAAAGATCTTGAGTCCCTGCTTTTTAGTGTGAATAAGTTCAACCTGTTTTCATTTTATGAAAAAGACCATGGCTATAGAGACGGATCATCACTTGAGAAATGGGTAAATGATATTCTCGGTAAAGCAGGAATAAATAATTTTTCTGGCAGTGTTGTTTTGCAGACATTTCCAAGAATTATTGGCTATGTTTTTAATCCAGTATGCTTTTGGTACTGTTATGATGAAGACAAGCTGATCGCTATTATTTGTGCAGTAAATAACACATTTGGAGAATCACATAACTATGTCATTGAACAGGGTGAAAATGAAAGTAATTGTACTCTTCCAAAAGAGTTTCACGTCTCACCATTTTACGATATTATTGGAAAATATAAGTTTGATTTCACAAACAATAATACAGTTAAAATAGATTACTACATTGATAAAAAACTACAGCTTTGTACTGGTATAACTGGCAGTGAGATTCCATGGAATGATATAAATTTATTAAAGACGTTTTTCAAGCACCCTTTTTACACAGTATTCGTAATAATTTTAATACACTATCAAGCATTAAAATTATTTTTCAAGAAAAATAAATATTTTTCTAAGCCTATTAAATTAAGTACGGATGTAACATATGACCAAATTGAACAAAAGAACAATTGAAACATATGGGGATTTACCTAAATGGGGTCTTCATTTTCTAAAATTGGTATCTAGCATTAAAAAAGGAGTTATAACAATTATTACTCCAGAGGGAAAGTATTTAAAATATTCAGGTAACACAGAAGGAGAAGAGGTCATTCTTCGTATAAATGATTGGAAATTTTGCGAGGATCTCTTTTTGAAAGGTGATATTGGACTAGGTGAATCGTATGTTTCTGGTTATTGGGATTGTGATAATATCAATAAACTGATTAAACTTGGAGTAGAAAACTATAATGAATTGGAGAGGGTGATAAAGGGTTCTTTTCTAGAAATTGTTTTTTTTAGAATTAAACACATGCTAAATAGAAATTCGAAGAAGGGGAGCAGGAAGAATATATATGCCCATTATGATATTGGAAATGATTTTTTCCAGTTGTGGTTGGACCCTACTATGACATACTCAGGTGCTATTTTTAAGAAAGCTGAAGAAGAGCTATCAGCTGCCCAAGGAAATAAGTATGAAAACATTCTGAAAAAGCTAAATCTTAAAGATGGGGATCATATACTTGAAGTTGGTTGTGGTTGGGGAGGTTTCATGGAGTATGCAGCCAAACAGGGGGTTAAAGTTACAGGTGTGACAATCTCAAAAGAGCAATATGAGTTTGCAAAGAAAAGACTCTCACAATATGAAGGAATTGCAGAAGTAAGGCTGCAGGACTACCGTGAAATTAAAGGAAAATATAGCCAAATTGTCTCAATCGAAATGTTTGAAGCATTAGGTGGTGAATACTGGAAGAAGTATTTTAAAATTTTGTATTCTGTTTTAAAACCTGGAGGTAAAATGATTATTCAAACCATTACAATAAATAATAATGATTTTTCCTCGTATCGTAGATGCAGTGACTTTATACAACAGTATATTTTCCCTGGGGGACTGCTTCCTTCACCGGAAATATTTAAATCCACTGCAGTTAAGCAAGGTTTTAAGTATATTGGGGATTTTGAGTTTGGCCTAGATTATGGGCTTACATTAAAGAGGTGGGAAGAGAATTTCACTCGTGTATTAGATAAAGTTAAAGTTTTAGGTTTTGACGATAAATTTATAAGGACATGGAAATTTTACTTGAAATACTGCCAGGGTGGTTTTGAGGCCAGAAAAATTAGTGTCTCACAATTTAATTTTACAAAGTAAAGCAAGTGAATTTCTTAAGAAAGATTTTTTTCTTTAAGTGTAAATGATTTATAGTTAGAGTGCTCCTGTAGTGGATACAATTCGATACACTGCAGAAATTATTTCTGTTTTTTTGTGCTAAAGTGGATTTGTTTTGAACGATCGTATGCCTACTCTTAATAGTTATTTCGTCAATCACAATTAAGGTTAAAATTGAATAACATAAAAAAAATATCATATTTAATGCTCCTTTTGATGCTAATTCATTCAAGTGTTTCTGCGATTGAAAGGAGGACAGAACAATTTTCCACAGAATTTGGTTACTTGACGTTACCATTACCCTACGCAGTACCTGGGGCAGGGATGGGATTCGGTTTTCTTGGCGGATTTAATAATGTTCCATTTGGAAGTACAGAAACAACTCTTGATATTTTTGGTATTTTAATTACTGGTGATATTGGTGGTCGAATAGTCTTAGCTACAGATATTCCTGTAATTCCTAAAATGCTTCTTCTTGATATTGGTCAAGGAAACTTTGATAAAGGGTCATTTAGATCATACAGCGATAGGAGAATGAACTCTGATCCTGATGGTTACGTCATTAGTGAACTTTCAGATACTCGCTTTAGATTTACTCGCTTAACGTTCACTTTTTTTGATCGTATGTTAGATATCTTCACATTTGGAACGAGCAATAAATCCACTCTTTCAGCAATAAGAGATAAAGACGGAGAACTTATCTATGAAGCTAATCAAAGTTTTGAAGGAGATTCTAGGAGTAATGGCTTTCAGATTGATTGGACAGATGACCGCACGGATCCACGACAAGGTTTGAAAGTTGTCTATACAAAATCTGATTCGCCACCAACTACAGCGGATTCGCCAGATTATTTTGTCGATAACTATAATATTACAGCCTACTTACCGGTTTTAAGTTACAGTACTTTTGCTCTTAATTGGTATCGATCTGGAGCAACCGTACGTGAACAGGGAAATACCAATCTGGATTATCTGATTGCCAGCGAAACAGCAACTTGCTTTTCAAACTGCGATGCAGAAACTATATCCGTACTTGCAAAGAACCGACAGTCTACTAATCAATACGGTACTGCGGGTAGTTTAGGCGGAACAGAGAGATTAAGATCTTATGTAGGAGGACGGTTTAGTGGCGCTCAGGTAGAGTCTAGAGGTGCAGAATTAAGATGGAATCTCTCTGAGGAAAAAACGGCTTTCGACTGGTATTTCATCAGGGATGTTAGAACAGGCTTCCAAGTGGCATTTTTCTATGAAGAGGGAACTGTAGCAGACAAAGCAAGTGATCTCTGGAATGAAAAAAGGACTTCTGCTGGTATAGGTACAAGACTTGTGACTGGATCGGGTTTTGTCTATCGATTAGATTTTGCAACTGGAACAGAAGGTGGTTCAACGATTGTTATTTTTGATTATCCGTGGGGGACTTTTGGCCAGTAGTTTCTTTAATAAATCGTAGCTATTTCTTCTTACCAGACTATAAATTATAGGCAAATTAAAAAATTATATTGGCCAGTTAGCAACAAAAATACTATTCAAATTATAATTCAAGTATAGAGGTAGTCTGTCCAATTTATTTTGACAAGTTACATGATGTTTGGATGGTGTAGAAACTAATTACCTCTAAATTAAAAAAAACACTAAAGAGAATTTTATGAGAATATTCTGTATTATCGCCCTATTACTTCTATCTTCATGTACTGATCATAGTATTAAATCTTATAGTGGTGCAGAACCGAAGATCAATTTAAGAGAGTTTTTCAATGGGGACATTTATGCTCTAGGAATTGTTCAAGATCGATCAGGCCAAGTTATCAAAAGGTTTAAAGTAGATATTAAAGCATCTTGGAATGGGAATAAGGCTGTATTAGATGAAAAATTTGTCTATTCTGATGGAACTAAGAGCTCAAGGATTTGGGAACTCAAGGAAGTTGGAATGTCAACGTACGAAGGTCGTGCTGCTGACGTAATAGGAATAGCTAATGGTGAAACTGCGGGCAATGTTTTTTACTTCGAATACGACTTAGATCTTCCTGTCGGTGATACTACATATAAGGTCAATTTCGCAGATTGGATGTATCTCTTAGATAAGGATACTCTTCTGGCAAGATCTTACATGAATAAGTGGGGCTTTGATCTCGGAGAAGTAACCATCGTGATGAACAAAAAGAGGAGATTTTGAAAAACTTAAAAGATCTTACAACATGGTTTGAAAATCTAACAGAAGAATCTTTAGATGAGATAGGCTTATTTTATGATGAGAATGTATTTTTTAAAGACCCGTTTAATGAGATTGAAGGAAAAGATAAGCTAATTAAGATATTTGAACACATGTTTGAGAATTTAATAAATCCACATTTTGTAATTATTGATACCATTGAAAATAGTGATGGAGCCTTTTTGACATGGGATTTTTTTTCAAGTATCAAAGGGAGAGAGCATAAGATACATGGAAGCTCTCATCTGAAGTATAATGGTGAAGGTAGAATTATATACCATAGAGACTACTGGGATGTTGGTGAAGAGATTCTTTTAAATGTTCCGTTGATAAAGTTAATGTACAGTTACTTTCGAAAAAAGATGGCCTTGCCAAAGGAGTATTTATGTTAATTTTTAAAGTACTTTTTTTGCAATTATTCTGGCTAGCCATTGTATTGTTTGGAACTTCTTTAAACGCCATTCTTCTAATAGGAGCATCCACATGTTTAGTAGTTATCAACTACAGTCTATATAAACCTACAATCTCAATTGGTCGTTTTTTTTTGTCGCTTTTTTATTCACTACATTCGGATACATACATGATTCATCATTAATTTGGTTAAAAATTATTTTGAAAGAATCTTATAGTTATGGGTTTCTTTCTTTATGGATAGTTTTTATTTCTTATTATGGTGATGTCTTTAATAAACTAAAAGAATTACCCTATCTATTTCTTGCTATTCTCGGCGGAATTGGAGGCTCCCTAGCCTACTGGAGTGCTTATAAGTTAGGAGCACTTAGTATTTCACAAGATAATCATACCATTTATTTACTATATATTTTTGCTCTGTGGGCAATTTTCTTTCCAATTAGTATGTGGTTATTTTATGAAGATAAATATTGGAATTATATATTGGATAAGAGCGTTGTTTTTTCATTTGATAAAACAGGTTACCTACGACATAAAGCTAAGTTTAAGGAAGACCTCTCGCAAAAGACTTTAGCAAATAAGATATCCTTGGTTACAGGAGGAACATCTGGAATAGGCGGGGAGGTATCTAAAGAACTCTCAAGTTTAGGTTCTAAGGTTTATGTGACAGGACGTAACAAACAAAAGGGTAATTATTTTGAAAAAAAGAATTTGAATGTGAGTTTCCATGCATTAGATATGGCAAACTGGAAGGATTTAGAAGATTTTTGTAAGAATAGTGATTGTTATGACTATATTGTCTTAAACGCTGGTGGCATGCCAGAAAATTTGGTTTTAAATGATTTTAATTTAGAGCATCAATGTGCGTCACAATTACTAGGTCATTATTTCTTGATATATTTGTTGAGTGAACACGGAAAAATAAACAAAAATGCTAGAATAATTTGGGTCAGTTCAGGAGGCATGTACTTAAAAAAACTTGATGTAGATTCTTTGTTTCTCAATCAAGAATATGATAAAGTTGCTACATATGCCAATGTAAAGAGGGCCCAAATTACACTTGTCGAAGAAATTTGTAAGCAAGATAGATGGAAGAATTTTCAGCTTATAACTATGCATCCTGGATGGGTTGCTACTAATGGTCTAAAAGATTCACTGCCAGGGTTGTTTAGTATGATGAAAAACAGACTCCGTGACTTGGAAGAAGGTGCAGATACAATTATTTGGCTTTTATTAACTAAAGTGAATCTTAAGTCAGGCGGTTTTTATTTTGATCGAAAAATAGCCTCTCCCTACCTATCAAATAGTTTTAATCCTTCAAGAGGGCAGAGGAAGATACTTTTGGAAAAAATAGAAAATTACAGAGGAGAGCACCTTTAGTCTAAAGAAATCACTGAAGAGATAAGGCCTTTGGGAAAAATTATAAATTTCTAACTCAAATTGCAAAGACAGTTCTTATTAGCATCTTTATAGCTGCTAACTTTTTGGTAAGAACAGATAATTATTAGCAGTCATGGAAAGTACAAAGTGTCTATATGTTTACCAAAAATATAGACAAATAAGGACTATTGCTCTACTCTTGCTATTAGAAAATTCTTTATTAATTGTTTGTAAAAACATATTAAGGTGAATTATTTAAATCATCAGTCAACGCGTCCCAGTGTTGGAAAAATCTTTTACTAAACATATCCAATGAAAACATTTGCAGAAAATCTGAAATCTATTCCAACAACGAAAAATACTGTGTTGCTGCGCCTCTACAATGAACGTGACGATCTGGTTTCCATCATCCCTAATATTCCCGGACGGCAGGGCTCAATCCAGGTGTTCCAGCATATTGCTGATAAAAAAGGTGGAATCAATCTGGAATCGGCAAAAGAAGGGCTGAGGTTCTTCGGTGAACATGTAGAAGACGCGCAGAAAAATCCCGGAAAACATCAGAAACTCGAATTGCTGCTAGGCCTTAAAAAAAGAGAGTACCTGAGGATTGAAATTGTTGAAAGTTCTTGTAACGATCTGTTGACAAATCTTGCAGGACAAAAAGCATCTGCCGAGGAATGCGAGGTTTTCATTGATTTGTTAAATCAAGGTAAGGTTCGGGCTGCAGAAAAAGTAAAAGGTATCTGGGAACCTCAACCATATACGATTGACGGGGTTCTAAATTATTTTGGTACACACGGCAACGTACGCATGGAAGGAAAATATTGGGATAAGATTCCTTTGAAAACAGCAAACTTTACGGAAGAGGATTTTGAGCAGGGTGGTGTGCGTTATGCTCCGGGCTGTATGGTGCGTGCCGGAGCTTACATTGGTCCAAGAACAGTTGTCATGAACCTCGCTTTTGTCAACATAGGTGCTTATATTGCGGGAGACGGTTGTATGATAGACGGAGGAGCGCGTGTTGCGTCATGTGCTCAAATTGGTAAGAACGTAAAGTTTGGCGCAGGTTCCGGAATTGAAGGTATCCTTGAACCGGCAGGCAGGCTGGCTTCTATTGTCGAAGATCACGTTAAGATCGGCGCAATGTGTGAGGTAACAGGAATTATAGGTGAAGGTTCGGTAATCGCCAGCGGTGTAATAATGGCTTCCGGTAAGAAAATATATGATGAAGATACAGGTGATTTTGTACCGCCACTAGAATGTGTAGTCGGCGACAAAAAGTTCCTGCTGCCTGTTATTCCTCCATATCGGCTTGCGGTAGGAGGCTCGCTACCAAGTAAAAAAGGAAAGCACAATACTGATACGGTAATTCTCAAAGCAGGAGATTTAAGGGATTCTGCGACAATGAGGCATTTCACAAAACAGGGAATCTTATACGGATAAGATAAATGTCATCTTTACTGGAGCGTGCGCGCGAAACTTTAAAAATTGAAATCGCTGGATTAGAAGGATTAATTGAGCGCCTAGGTGCTGAATTTGAAGAAGCTGTCAAATTGCTTTATGCCTGTCAGGGAAAAGTGATTCTGGCGGGAATGGGAAAAAGCGGACTGATTGCTCAAAAAATTGCTGCGACACTAACCAGTACAGGAACACCAGCGCTTTTTTTACATGCAGGAGAAAGTACTCACGGTGATTTGGGAATCATTACCAAACAGGATGTAGTAATTGCTTTCTCATACAGCGGTGAGACCAATGAAGTTCTGCAGATGATTGGTCATATTCAAGCAATTGGAGTCCCGCTGATTGCAATGACCGGAAAACCGGATTCGACCCTGGCACAGGCGGCTACAGTTCATTTGAGCATTGCTGTTGAAAAGGAAGCCTGTCCGCTGGGACTGACTCCCACAGCAAGCAGTACAGCAACTCTGGCTTTGGGTGACTCACTTGCCATGTGTTTACTTGAGCAGCGTCAGTTTAGTGAAGATGATTTCGCCTTGTTTCATCCTGGTGGTAGTCTCGGTCGTAAATTGACTGTCAAGATAGAGGATGTAATGGTGTCAGGCGAAACATTGCCTGTGGTACCAGAAAATATGCAAATGCGAGAAGCACTGAATGTTCTCTCCAGGAAAAACCTTGGAATAGTGGTTGCTGTAAACCGGAAAGAAGAAATAAGCGGTGTTTTTACCACAGGAGATTTAATGCGGCTGCTTGATGAAGAACAAAGTTTTCTCGACAAACCTCTACACGAATTTGCTCACCCAAAACCAAAAACGATTGCTCCGGAAGAACTTGCCGCGAAGGCCCTGCATGTCATGGAAACACACTCCATCACCTGTCTTGTTGTTGCCGACCAGGAAAATCGTCCAATCGGTATTGTCCAGATCTACTATATTCTGCGTGCGGGTGTTTATTAATGATGGTCTCGTAAAAATTTTGTCATTCCCGCGAAAGCGGAAATCCAGGAACTTGAACGTATCTGAAATAATGGATTCCCGCTTTCGCGGGAATGACATTTAAGTGTGTAATTATGACTTTTTGCGAGTTCATCATTAATGATGAACTCGTAAAAACTCTTAAACCCAACATTTGTCATTTCGATAGTAAGGCGAAATCTTGCATTTTGAGTGGTTATATCTTATGATTGCATAATGATACTATAATATGATATTACATGGAGAAAAAATGAAGGCAATAACTATCAGAGGTGTAGATAATAACCTCGAGAAAAAACTAAAAGTTGCCGCAAAAAGTGGCTCGCTGAGCGTGAATCAATTGATCCTGAATTCGCTGCGCAAAAGTCTTGGACTGGAAAAAGATAAGATTCACACTAGGGAATACACGGATTTAAACTTTCTTTTCGGGAAGTGGACAGAAGAGGAATATGAAGCATTTGAGAAAACCCAAAAAGATTTTCAATCTATAGACGCAGAATTGTGGAAATGAACGCCGTCGTCATCGATACAAATATTTATAGTTTGGCCATGAAAGATGACGAATATGCGACTGAAGTATTAAGGAAAGCGGAAAGTATTCTCATTTGTTCAATTGTAATCGGGGAACTGCTTTCTGGTTTCATGTTTGGATCTAAAGCTGAGCAAAACATGAAATTGTTCAATGAGTTTCTGGATTCACCGCGGGTTAAAGTGGTGGACGTCACAGAAAAAACCGCGATTCATTACAGTCAGATTTACTTAGACTTGAAAAAATCCGGTACACCGATTCCAACTAATGACATGTGGATTGCTGCTGTGGCCAAGGAAAATGGTTTAGCCATTGCGACTGCGGATAAACATTTTCGAGTGGTTCCTGGTTTATTGCTCATTAGTTAAGTCAAGAATTTTATTACATTTCTGTTTTCAAGCGTTGCCGGACCCATCCGAAACCAACAACACTGGTATCGCTGGATTGTTTGCAGGCGCTCAAAACTACAGCGTGAAATGATTAGAACTGGGGAATATTCGTTTTTGGGAATCACCCCTCCGGTTCCCAGCCCGCCTTGACCAGTCCTTCGATGATTGGGTCCGCCAGCGCGGA
>Ga0233447_1001900_pt1 | contig 15972 bp, 12 predicted proteins | sample SI_124_October20_3_FD_183014 | JGI IMG/M metagenome (GOLD analysis project Ga0233447, IMG submission 183014) | Seawater microbial communities from Saanich Inlet, British Columbia, Canada - SI_124_October2016_135_MG | ecosystem: Environmental > Aquatic > Marine > Inlet | place: Canada: British...
GATTGGTACGGATTTTGAGTTAAGCGAAGTAACCTATTTTGACCATGAGCGGGCAAATGGAGAGTTAATGCTATCTGATATGGATAAAAGATTGAAGAATGCACTAAGGGATGCGGATTTGCCTGTAGAAGGGGTTCCAAAACTAATGGTGTGGCTGACAAATGTTGTAAATCATGAGCCGAACTCATTACAAGCAATCAATGGTAGTTCTGCTTTATATATTATTGACAGGAAAAAATAAAATGGCTAAATTAATTGCTGAATTTTGTCAGAATCATAATGGTGATTTTGACTTATTAAAAAAAATGGTAGAAGCTGCAGCTGCAGCTGGAGCAACTCATGGAAAAATGCAAACAATTTTTGCAGATACCATTGCATTTAGACCTCAATTTGAAGATGGTTTAACACAAAATGGAGAGGTAAAGTCTATTAAACGTCCATATTTAGATGAGTATAAACGGTTAAAAGGTCTTGAAATATCATCATCAAATACCGGGAAGTTCGTGCAAATTTGTAATGAAAATGGTCTAATACCAATGACAACGTGTTTTGTTCGTGAACATGTAAATCATCTTGCCGAACTTGGGTTTTATTCAATTAAGGTAGCAAGTTATGATTGCGCTTCATTTCCTTTGCTTAAGGAGTTGTCCAAAAAATTTGATGAAATTATTGTTTCAACTGGTGCGACGTATGACGATGAAGTTATACATGCTGCAGAAATACTGAAAGACACCAATTTCTCAATGCTTCATTGTGTAACCTTGTATCCCACTCCGTTGGAACAAATGCATATGGCAAGAATGGAGTGGTTGCGTACACTATCTCCTAGTGTTGGATATTCCGATCATTCGTTAGTGTCTGATACTGGCCTTTTAGCGTCTAAGGCGGCACTTGCATTGGGGGCGGATATTATTGAACGCCATTTCACCCTTCTTCCACCAAGTGAGACACGTGATGGGCCGGTTTCTATTAATAAAACACAATTACAGGAACTTTCAAATTTTTCTAAACTGTGCTTGGATGATCGATTATCAAAAATGGATATAGATTATCCAAATTGGAGAATAGTAATCGGTCAAAAAAATAGGACATTAACTAATGAGGAGTTATTGAATCGAGATTATTATCGTGGGCGATTTGCAAGTCCGAGAAAAGAAACTACATCAGGAGGTAGAATGATTTATAACTGGGAGGAGACGCCATTATTATGACCAGTTCTATAAAATCCTTGGTTACAGTTGTCGCTCCAGAAGAAAGTGTTGATACAGTTATTCGCAGAATGGCCAAAGAATCTAGAGATGTCAAGAATCCTGGTATTGTTGTTGTTCTTGATGAGCAAGACGTTTTATTGGGAATAATGACTGATGGTGATATTAGACGGGCATATTCGGATGATATTCCATTTTCTAGTGAAATATCAACAATAATGATAAAAGAGCCAATTACGATATCAGAAAAGATACCAGAAGACAGTATGGCTTCCGAGGTTATTAGAAAGGTTCAGTTAGATGAAAGACATCATTCAGAGTGGATTCGGCATGTGTTAGTAGTTGATGATAAAAATAGATTGACAAACATTATTGACTACCTTGATATTTTGCAAGATCATAATGGTTCAGTAAATAGAGTTGCTATTTTTGGAATGGGTTACGTAGGAGTGACGCTAGCTGTTTCGTTGGCAAATCGTGGCCATCAAGTAACAGGTATTGATGTACAAAGGAGCGTTGTAGATTCTTTAAACCAGGGGGAATCTCACGTGTTTGAACCAGGTTTGTCAGATATGCTAGCTACTAATCTAAAACGAAAAAGTATTGATTTTGGTACAATTCTTGAGTCTGAAAGGCATCAAGTGTACATAGTTGCAGTTGGAACTCCATTAGATTTAGATTCTAAACCTGATCTAGTATCATTAACCGAGGTTCTTAAAGTAATTTCTGGGGTGCTACAATCTGGAGATCAAGTGATGTTACGCTCTACAGTGCCTGTAGGCGTAACTAGAGAAACCGTAATTCCATATCTTGAGAATAAAACTGGATTGATAGCTGGTGAAGATTTTTATGTTTCATTTGCACCAGAAAGAACAATCGAAGGAAGAGCTATGTATGAACTAAAAACATTACCACAAGTTGTAGGTGGTTATAGCTCACAATGTGTTAAACGTAGTACAGCATTTTGGTCTACTTTAACACCTACGGTAGTAAGAGTTGATTCACTCGAAGCATCAGAAATGGTCAAACTTGCAAATAATACATTTAGAGACCTTTCATTTTCCTTCGCAAATGAACTTGCACTTTTAGCCGATAAGTACAACGTAAACTCTTTTGACCTTGTTAATGCCGCAAACGAAGGGTACCCTCGGAATAAGATTCCTTTACCAAGCCCAGGCGTTGGTGGGTACTGTTTGACCAAAGATCCTATTTTATTTAGTTGTACTGCAGAAGGTCCAAGAGCCGATGCAGTTTTGGGAATCTCGAGTAGGAAGGTTAATGAGAAAGCTAAATTTTATCCAATTGAGTTAATTGAGAGGTATGCTAAGAGACTTCAAGTGCCTTTATCTGAGCTTAATATATTGATTATAGGAATCGCATTTAAGGGGATGCCAGAGACAACTGATGTTCGAGCATCTGTTGCGATTGATGTATTTAATGAACTAAATAGTCGTGTAAATCAGATTTTTGGTTGGGATGCTGTTATTAACTCCAAAGAACTTCAAGGGATGGGATTTAAAGTGATAGAAGATATAGTGGAAATTATTGATCATACAGATGTTGTTCTGATTTTAAATAACCATCCAGATAATGTATGTTCAGATATGTATGCATCCTCTCAGGATGGGAGGCTTATATTTGATGGTTGGAACCAATTGGATAGAGTAGCAGTTGAAAAAATACCTGGTTTAATATATGCAACTATGGGTTATATGACACCCTAGAGGTTAGACTGTAATGGAAAAAAAAACTGTAGCTTTAATAGCATGCTCTAATGGATATGGGCATATAAGGAGACTGTTATTGTTATCCCAGGCTTTAAAACAAAGTGGAGCCACCCCTGTGCTGTTTGTTCCGTTGCTGGCAACAGAAATAATAGCAAAATCAGAAGGAATTACTATTCCACAAATAGTTGATTTTGATACACATACTAATAAAGAAAATTGGTTAGATGGTACATCTGCTGACTGGGTTAAGTCTGCACCTAGTTTTTCTGACTTTGATATTGTTATTAGTGATAATTTGATTGAAATATTGTTAATCCGACCAGATGCATGGCTTTCCGGGTCATTTTTTTGGCATGAGAGTTTAAAAAATTTTCCTAAAAATCTAAAATCTCAGGCGCTGGATTTGTTGAAAAAATATAAACCAAGAATGATATCTAGTAGTATGTTTGCTTCTGATTTGGTAAGATCCAAAGTACAAGTTTTTGAAGTGGGTTTGTATGCTGCAAAAAACAATATTGCTATACATAAAAATAAAAGCGATGCGCTAATATCTTGTGGAAAAGGCGGTAGTTCTGAAGTACATGCTAAAGAATTTGTTAAACTGCTTGTAGAAAGAGAAAAAACTCAGTTTCATCGTGTCTGGGTTGAGCCAAGCATACTACCAAATAAATATCCAGATTGGATGTCTCCTGCTACATTTACATATAAGATGTATCAAAGTATAATTTCAGCTGTAATTAGGCCTGGGGTTGGTACAATAACAAGCTCACTTTTGTCTGGAGCTAGAATTTTTCCATTTTATGAGGGTAACAATAAAGAGATGGAATTCAATGCATCAAGAGTGCAATCTTATCATGTCGGTGAAAGTACATCTACAATAGATGAAGCTTGGCTCAAAGCAGAGTTATTTGCCGCCGATGAGAATTCCCAAAAAAGACATTTTGAAGAAGTAAAAGGCTTAGATTTATGTGGGGCTCAGCAGTCTGCTGAGATTATTTTGAGTTCTGTACAGTAGATTTTTGTATAACAAATATTTTTTTTAAATAGTGAGAATAAATGATTTGGATTAAAAGACTTAATAATTACGGTATATCTAATTGGGCAATACTGTCGCTCTTTATACTGTCTTTTCTTGCAATGCTTGCACAAATGATCGGCATGGGTATCTTTCTACCAATCTTTGAATTTATTTTTCAAGGTGCGATAGAGCAATCAGATGGTAGTAAGAATTTAATATTACGTTATATAGATTTATTAATCTCATCTATGGGTATAGATGTAACCTTAAAGTCTTTACTGATTACAGCGTTTTTATTTTATTTTATCAGCCAAGTTTTATTGTTTATTATTGCTTATGCAAATTCATATTTTATAGGGTTGATGATAAAGAGTATTCGAGATAAGTTTTTTAAATATTATTTAGACGCAGACTCAGAGTATTATGATGAAGTAAAAATTGGTGATTTTATCAATATATCCACATCAGAATTAAGTTTAGCTGTATCTGGTGTTATTGCCCCGATAAGATTAATGGTTTCTTTATTATCAGCCATTGGTTCAATTACAATTCTTGTAATGCTTTCATATGAATTGACTTTTTATATTGTTGCTGTTATTTTCATAATGCTACCTTATCCAATGCTGCTAATTTCACGAACCACTAAATTAGGTAGAATAAATACTAAGTTTAATTCTTTCTTGGTATCGTTTTTACTGGATAGGCTAAAGTCCCCTAGACTCGTTCGTTTGTCAGGTACACGTAATTCTGAAATCAAAGAGTATTCTGATATTACTGAAAAACAGAGAAGTTTGACTCTAGATATTCATGTATTAAAAGAGAGAGTAGTATTAATATTTGAGCCAGCAATTATTTTTTCATCATTAGTTATATTGTATATTGCAATAACTTATTTAGACATGACGCCAAGTTCTGTTCTGCTTTTTATGGTGATTACAGTTAAACTTGTGCCAATAATCAGGTCTATTTTGATGCAAAAGCAAAGTATAAACAGGACAAAGGGTTCTATTGAGGCTATTGATTCGTTAGTATCAAGTATGAGGCTAAAAAATGAGAATTTTAGTTCTGAATATAACAGTGCTGTAGATATGCATTCTGCACCAAATATCAAGCTACAAAATGTATCATATAGATATGTAAATACTAGTAAATATGCACTTTCAAATGTTTCATTAACCTTTGATCATGGTACGATTAATGGCGTTATTGGCCCATCAGGATCAGGTAAATCAACTTTAATTGATGTTATATCTAGCTACAGAACTCCTAATAAAGGATCAGTTTATTTTAATAATAAAAAACCTTCTGAATTCAAGATTAATAGTCTGATCTCATATGTTCCCCAACAACCACAAATTTTTGATGGGCAGATTATGAATCATATTTCTTATGGTGCATCTGACAAATTATTACCCAATATTACAGATGCAGCAATTTTGTCTGGAGCGCATGAATTTATTATGAAATTGGATAATAAATATCAAACAGTATTAAGTAATAATGGCGATAATTTGTCAGGAGGACAGAGGTATAGATTAGACATGGCACGTGCTTTATTATCCAATGCTCCAATATTGATATTAGATGAGCCTACTAGTGCGCTTGATTATGAAAGTAAAATTAAATTTGTCAATACTCTTAAAAATATAAAAAAGGAAACAGATAAAATAATTATTGTAATAACACATGACTTTTCTATTATGTCAATATTTGATAGCATTGTACTGCTTAAGGATGGAGCAATGGTTACACAGTCTACACACACTAAATTAATAAATATTAGCTCTTGGTATTCAAACGGAATTTCTAATTTTTATGAAAAATAAGTCTAATTTTTATATTTTGTTGAATGCTGAAATTTATGTATAGAGCCAAAGGTAAAGAGGGCGGCTTATCATTTATTTTTGTATTATAATAACTTGCATAACTTTAGTGTGACATTGAAAATATCATGAATCAGATGAAAATAGATTTTGACATAAGATATTGGCTAAATAAAATCGTAATTGTTTTCTTGTATATTGCCCCTATATTATTAATGGCTATGTATGATTTTGCATTTGTTACGTATGACTCTGAACCAGATTATATCTCTTCTGCCTTTCACATTTCTGAATACGGGATTCCATTTAATTCTAGTCATCCTGGAACAGTAACCCAGTATCTTGTCAGTATTCCTTTATTATTTTCCTTGTATTTTGAGTTATCAATTGATATTGCCATAACTCTTATGAGATTGACTGAGCTAGGTGTTATGGCAATGTTATTATGGATAGGTATTAATATAATGGGAATTACAAGCAAAACAGTTAAAGTATTTTGTTATTCATTAATCTGGTTTTTGATTTTTATTTATCCATCTACTTCAGTTGTATTTAGGTATCTTAGTGCAGAAATATTACTATTTGGTCTATCTTTCTTATTATGTGCTTTGTGGTATAGGCATTTACAAACAGAAGAAGGGGTTGCGTTACTCAGTCTTATTGTTGGAATTGGTATGAATGTAAAACCTACCTTTATTTTTCTTTTAATTGTGCTGTCATCCTTTCATCTATTGCATTATGCTTGTTATTCTAAATTGTACAAAGGTATCCAGGCGATTTTAAAAATATTTATTTATGGGGCTATGTGGTTTGTTGTATTCTCAATACCAAAGATATTTCAAATTTTATTAAAAATGTTAGATTTATCCAGTGGATGGTACGACCTAATTGGAGACACTATTAGTGTGCTTTCAATATTAAATTATTTAATAATCTTTATTTTTCTACTATTGTTGGTATTTTTATTTTATTTGTCTATCAAATATAAAGTTATTTCAAAAAATAAATCTAATTTAATTAATGTTATGATTAGAGAAGGCTGGGTAATTGCCCTTCCAGTTGCTATATTTGTTTTTTACAAACTTTTCTATTATTTTATACACCCAGAAATTGACTATTTAGTTGGTCTTGAACAATGGGAAAGTTTGGGGATTATGAGAAGAAATAGTGTGCCGTTATATGCTTTTTTGGTTTTTATTGTTATCAAGATTATTTCTGTTAAATTTTCTAATTTTAAATTTTACAACCTTTCTCTTTCTCTCATTTTTTTATTCTTAGGCGGTAGTATATCAATTTCTACGGCGTCTAAAGGGTATATATTTGAAAATAAACACAATAAGTTGTTTGATCAATCTTTGATGAAAATTAAAAACAATAATAAAAATTCAAGTATTTTTATCCATCGTGATAACTATTTTGATTCAATTGCTCAATTCCAATTATGGACAAATATTCGACATGGGAATTGCAATGATGAGAAATTGAATACAATGCTGAAATCAACATATTCTGATATTGATATTAGCGGTGTGTCATATATATCAGCCTTTACTGGAATTCTTGATTGTCATAATAAGAAAAATAACACTCTGTCATTTTATGATATGTGGTTAGAAACTCCAAATAATGTTATTAAAGTGGATATATGTAATAGATTAGATGATTTAAATAATGATAAAATATTTTTACTCGATAGTAGATACATTGATTGGGACGATCCTAATGAAATAATAAGTGATTTAAATCTAGTTATAAAGTCTTGCGGCTATAAAATGCATAGGAATCGTGAATATTTTCATAATAATAAAATTATGGCATTTGATTTTATTAAATCTTAAAACTATTTTTTAGGTTGAAACTATGGGCAATATTTCTAATACAAACACTTCTCAACAAGACTTAATTGAGTTGCTTGGTCGGGATGCTGAAAAATATAGAAAATCTATTCAGAGGTAAAGTGATGCAAATAGTAATCCCTATGTCTGGATTTGGAGAAAGGTTTAGACAGGTAGGATATACTGTCCCCAAGCCTTTGATTGAAATAGATGGCAAGCCAATTATTCAATATGTGGTAGAAATGTTTCCTGGTGAGAATAATTTTGTGTTCATTTGCAACAAAGATCATTTACAAGAGCCAAAATACAGAATGCGTGAAATTCTGGAATCTATTGCACCCAGTGGTAGAGTTATTGGGATTGATCCACATAAATTAGGACCTGTACATGCCGTATTGCAAGTAATTGATGAACTAGATCCTGATAAAGCAACAATAGTAAATTATGCAGACTTTACTTGTGATTGGGATTATGTTGATTTTTGCAGAATGATGCAAGACACCCGGTGTGATGGAGCAATCCCATGCTATCGTGGATTTCACCCACACACACTCTGGAGTAATTATTATGCATATGTTCGAGAAGAAAATATGCGAGCATACGATATACAGGAGAAAAAGCCATTTACCAATTTCCCAAGAGAAGAGTTTGCATCTAGTGGGACTTACTATTTTAAAAGCGGGAAACTCATGCAACGTTATTTTGAACGTTGCGTTACTGAAGGCTTAACAGTAGGCGGTGAGTATTATGCTAGTATGGTTTATAAACCAATGATGCAAGACGGATTGGAAGTTCAGGTATATGAACTCGAACATTTTATGCAATGGGGTGTACCATCCGATCTTGAGGAGTATTGTTATTGGTCTGACACTTTTCGCTCAATGTTAGGTGAAGACGCTACTCCAAAACACGAGGGGGTCTTGATGCTTCCAATGGTTGGATTAGGTAGTCGATTTCAGAAAGAAGGGTACAAAACACCAAAGCCATTAATTCTGGTTTCTGGTCGGCCAATGTCAGTGCAAGCATTGATGGATTTACCAAAGACCAAGCATCAAAGGTTTATTCTGCGTAATGATATGTTAGGTAGCAATCAGCTGAAAAAGATTTTACATGACGCCTCTCCATTAGCTAAATTCTCTATACTTGATCATATGACAGATGGCCAAGCAAGTACATGCGTTGAAGGCTCTAAAGGGCTAGAAGTGAATGAGCCTGTCACAATTGCCGCTTGTGATAATGGTATGATTTACAATGCTGCTACTTTTCAGTCATTAATGAGCCTAGATAATATAGATGTTATAGTTTGGGGTGCTAGGGGCTACCCAGGAGCGATACGCTCTCCTGAAATGTATGGATGGATTGATGCAGATGAATTTGGCGTTGTTAAAAGTATTTCAGTCAAGCATCCTTTATCGAATCCGTCGACAGATCCGATAGTTGCTGGTACTTTTACCTTTAAAAGATTGGGAGATTTTCTAAAGAGTGTTGACCATATGAAGAATCGACAAGCTCTAGTCAATGGTGAGTATTATGTAGATACTGTAATAAATGATGCAATTACGCTTGGATTGCGTTGCGTTATATTTGAAATCGATTATTATATTTGCTGGGGAACTCCGAATGATTTACGTACATTTGAGTACTGGCAATCTTGTTTTGATGGGTGGGACTCGCATCCTTATACGTTAGAAAAAGATAAAAATGTATTGAGCAATGTATAGAGGTCTTAGAGAATATATTAAACTTCTTTTAGAGCGCGAGGTTATGCGTTTTCTAATTGTTGGAAGTGCTACAGTGCTTGTTGATTTAGTTTGTTATTTTGTGTTAATTAATTTGGATTATGATACGCATATATCAAAGGGTATAAGTTTTTCTGCTGGTACTGTCTTTGCTTATTTTGCCAATAGCAGTTATACCTTTCAAGGGTCTAAAAGGGGCTCGTTAATTTTTTTCATTTTTTGTTTATTGTATTTATCAACACTTGTGATAAATATTGTTACCAATGAAATAGTGCTGGAGTCGATGGGTCGTACAGATATATCGTTTGTATTTGCATTTTTTCTTGCTACTACTCTATCAGCAATATTGAATTTTATTGGAATGAAGTATTATGTTTTTCAGAAATAAAAGAATTAGACAATGAAGAAATTATCTCTTGTTATTCCTTGTTATAACGAAAGCGAAAGCATTCCAGAGCTTTTAGAATCATGCAATGAGGCTTTTTATGGAAAAGATGTCGAGGTTGTTATTGTGGATAATGGCTCAACAGACAATACACAAGAAGTTATTTCTAAGCTGCTGGGTAAGTATAAATTTGTTACTTTAGTGAGTGTGAAAAAGAATATTGGGTATGGCCATGGTATTGTTCAAGGGCTTAATAAGGCGTCAGGGGAAATTCTTGGATGGACGCATGCTGATTTACAAACAAATCCAGTAGACGCTATCGAGGGGTTGAATTTTTTTAATAATAATACGAATACATTTGTAAAGGGAAAGCGTTATGGGCGCCCCATACTAGATATTTTATTTACGATTGGCATGTCCTTTTTTGAAACTTTGTTGATGAAAACTCGAATGTGGGATATTAATGCCCAGCCAACCTTGTTCCACCGTTCTTTTTTTGATTCTTGGAAAAATCCTCCTGATGATTTTTCATTGGATTTATTTGTATACTTTATAGCAAAAAAAGAAGGTTTAAATATTAAAAGATTTCCAGTTTTATTCAGTGATAGGATCTATGGAAAATCACATTGGAATGTTAATTTTTCTGGAAAGTATAAATTTATAAAAAGAACACTTCAATATAGTTTTCTATTAAAACAGAGGTTTAAAGGTAGTGCATAAAATTCTTCATAGGGTTAATACCAAACAGGACTTATTGACTACCCCAATAGGTTTTGGCGTTGAAATAGATATAAGGTCTAATGGAGATCAATTGTATCTATGCCATGACCCATTCTCGAGTGGAGATAGTCTTGAAGAATGGTTGGAGCTATATAATCATGGAACTTTAATCTTGAATGTGAAAGAAGAAGGTTTGGAGGATCGATTGATTGAGCTAATGCAAAAATTTAGTATTGATGATTATTTCTTTTTAGATCAGTCATTTCCTTTCTTAATAAAATCAGCTTCTAAAGGAGAAAATAAATGTGCAGTGCGTGTCTCTGAATTTGAAAATATTGAAACAGCCATGAAACTCAGTGGAAAAATAGATTGGGTGTGGGTTGATTGTTTTACACGTTTTCCATTAACAGCTAAAGATGCAAAGCGTTTACAAATTGATGGGGGTTTCAAGCTTTGCTTTGTTTCTCCTGAGTTACAAGGAAGAATGGATAAAGATTATATAAAAGAGTACCGTGATAGAATCAAGTCTCTTGGAATTAGTGGAGATGCGGTATGTACCAAACATCCAGAACTTTGGGAGTAACTTGGTCTGATCTTATTAGGGATCGATTATTTATGGCTGGATTGGTAATAAAACTAATCCTAATTTTTGCATTTATTCCCACAATACAAACAGAATGGTTTGTACCATTTGTTGTGGATGCAATTGAGAATCCTAGTTTTAGTCCATGGTCATCATTTATCAATTCTGATAAAGATATTCTAGCGTTCCCTTATGGCCCAATTATGCTGTTGGCGCATTTACCTACAACGTTTTTAGGCTGGGTAATAGATAGCACTACTGGAGCTAATTATTTCTCTGGCCTGGGCTTTAGACTAAGTTTACTTGGTGCAGACATGTTGCTATTAACTTTATTATTACAGCAATTTGAGAGTCGTTGGCGTGACTTATTGATTCATTATTGGCTTTCTCCACTGGTGTTACTCATTACCTACTGGCACGGGCAGACAGACCTAATTCCAATAGTATTATTTATGGCATCCATTGCTCTTCTAAAGAAAAACAAATTAATGCTTAGTGGTATGATTTTGGCAGTATCTGTAGCCGCAAAGCATAGCATGTTAATCACTATGCCATTCATTCTTATATACTCATGGTTTAAGCGTAATAATATTAAAGATGTCTATAGGTTTGTTTTATATTTTTTATTAGTGTTTTTATTGTTTGAAGGCTTGTTTTTATTTGACTATGGATTTCAACAAATGGTACTTAGCAATAGAGAGGCAGAAAAAGTTTTTTGGCTTGCTATATCTATGGGCGATCTGTTAAAGATTTATATTCTGCCTTTGGTTTATTTGCTTTTGGTTTATTTGACTTGGAGGTTAAGGAGGATCAACTTTGAACTCTTATTGGCTACTTTAGGGGTTGCATTTAGTGTTTTGATTCTATTAACGCCTGCACCACCTGGATGGTTTTTGTGGCTAACCCCTGTACTAGCATTGCACTATAGTCGAGGAAATGGTAATGCAGTGTTACTTGGCTCTCTCTTTAGTTTGGCTTTTGTGATGTATCATTCTATTTATAGTACGGGTGCCAAAATAGCTTTTTTTGATAATTTAAGCCTCTCTATGAATATTATTAATTTCTTTGATATGCCGTATATTCAAGCCTTATTGAATACAACTATTATTGGACTTGTAATGGTTATAACATTACAAATCTTTAGAGATGGAATAAAAGGTAGTGATTATTATCATTTAGGTAAGAAGCCCTTAGTCATCGGTATTTCTGGGGCGGATAATTCTGGAAAATTAAATTTTGTAGAGGCGTTGACAGGTCTATTTGGTAAAAATAAAGTTTTAACTATATCTGGTGAAAATTATTTTAACTGGGATAAACACTCACCTATGTGGCAGGCAATAACATCCTCTAATCCCCATGCAAGTAATATTTTTCTTATGATTAGCGATCTACGTAAGATCATAAGCGGAGAATGGATAAAAAGGAGGGTGTATAACCGTGATACAGGTCTTTTTTCTACGGAGAAGATACATCGGGGTCATCAAGTAATTATAGTTAGTGGTTTGCACGCCCTTCATACAAAACAGTTGGTTGAAATACATGATGTAAAATTTTTTCTTGCGAATAAAGACGATAATCATAAAAGTGTGAAGAATGTAGATTTTGAGAAATACATTCAACCTCAGCAAAAGAGCGCTGATATTATTTTTGAAGCACAGACTAAAAGTAATAAAAATATTGATTTAACCATTAGAATTCGTGATGGAGTTTATTACCAAGAGTTGTTTAGAGTGTTGATAGGCATCTGTGGACTGCAAATGGAAGTAATTGAACTTGATGAATATGACAATGTTGAGCTTATTGTTCAAGGTGAAATTCAATCTGTTGACATTAGACTTGCCGCAAACGTAGTTACCCCGAATTTGAGTGAATTCATTGACCAAGAAAATGGTTTTTATGGTGGCACAATAGGTGTAATGCAACTAGTGGCATTAATGGAAATTGATGAAGTATTAAAAAGAAGAAGGGCGGTGATATAGTGTTAAAGATTTATCAAGACATAGTGATATCAAAGCCAAAAGCTATCATATTTGACACAGATAATACTTTATATTTGTATGAGGTTGCGCATCGTGCAGCCATGAAATCAGCAATGCAAAAGGCAGAAAATACATTAGGAGTTAGTAGTCAAGATTTTCAACAAGTTTTTGATTTATCAAGAAAAGAAATAAAGTTGCAACTAGGTAGCACTGCTAGCTCTCATAGTCGTTTACTTTACTTTCAAAGAGCTATTGAAAAACTTGGAATGGGTACAAGAATTTTTCTAACATTGGATCTTGAACAAACTTACTGGAGGGAATTTTTGGTTAATACTAGATTATTTCCAGGAGTGAGAGAGTTTTTACAGCAATTAAAGAGTATTGGAATTAAAACAGCCAATATTACAGATTTAACTGCACAAATTCAATTTAGAAAAATGGTATATTTTGGCTTAGATGAGTATTTTGACTATGTAGTTACTTCAGAGGAGGCTGGATGTGATAAGCCAAATATTGAGCCTTTCAGAATGGCGCTTAATAAACTTAAGACTGATCCTGCAGATGTTTGGATGATTGGAGATAGTTCTGAGAATGATATTTATGGTGCTAAAAGTAATTTTAATATGACAACATTGCAAAAGACACATAAAAGGGTTGAGATTGGGAGCAATCAATTTGAGCCAGATGTGTCTTTTAACCATTATTCAGAGCTTATAAGTCTGATTTCAGATTTACAAAAAAATTGATTTTGATGAAGTGAATAAGATGCGTGAAACTGTTGAGAAATTTTGTACAACAATTGGATTAAATCCTATGCTGGTTCAAGGCGCCGGTGGCAATATATCGTGGAAAGATGGAGACACTCTTTGGGTTAAAGCATCTGGAATGTGGATGGTCGATGCTGAAAAAAAAGATATATTTGTACCAGTAGATCTAAAAAATATCAGAGAAGAAATAGAAAAACATAATTATTCTGTTGATATACAAACTTTAACCTTATCTGAACTACGACCATCAATTGAAACTATTTTGCATGGTTTAATGCCGCATAGAGTTGTATTGCACGTGCATCCCGTTGAAATATTACCGTATTTAGTTACTAAGAATTACTCAGAATTACTCAAGTCTATTTTAAAAGATACACATAACTCTGCTTGCGTTGACTATAAAAAGCCAGGGTCTGATTTGGCACAGGCAATCAGCGAAATATTTTTATGTTCGCCCGACACGCAGATTCTCTTTTTGCAAAATCATGGAATTGTTATTGGTGGTGATGATGTTGACGAAATTAATAGAATTCTAGATGACTTAGTTAAGAAAATTAGTAGACATCTAAATAAGTCAGTTGATCCATGTAATGATATTGGTTTAACTTCACCTCCTGATGATTATCATCTAATTTTGGATAATGAAATAAATAATTTAGTTTTGAATGAGGATTATTTTACCCATGTTCGTAAGAACTGGGCTTTATACCCAGATCATGTTGTTTTTTTGGGTAAAGAATCATTTTATTATGACAGTGTGGAGGAATTTATATCCTCTAATATAAGACCAGATTTGTTGTTTATTAAAGGGGCCGGTGTTTATACTTTGCCAAAATTTAGCCGTGCAAAATTAGATCAATTAAGGTGTTACTATGATGTGATTATTCGACTAGACATTGAGCATAAAATAAGAGTTCTTAATGATAAAGAAATTAATGAATTATTAGATTGGGATTTAGAAAGGTACAGAATTAAACATGAAAAGTAGGAAAATTATAATACCCCAACAAATTAAGACAACAATTTAAGATTTCTTATTTCGAACGAGTTAAACTTAACCCAACAATTCGGAGTAACAAATATGAGTAAAAAACCAATAAACGTGTGCCAAGAAAGTATAAAATTAAACCAGAAAAAAAAAGAGAATCGCTTAGATGTTCTATATAAGAAATTTTAAATTGTTGTCAGAGGTTTTGGGGTGGTAAACAATGAAATTAATTTATAAAATATATGCCGTGCTAATAAAAAATAATAAACATGGTAATGTTGGGAGATCAAAGAACAAATGAATAATGTTGATAGTTTTTTTTTACAAAAGATATAGAGAAATTTTCTAAATCTTATTTTTCTTACCTTAAGGATGTATTTGACAAGGTAAGCCTGAAAGAGATAGGTATATTTGTTATGCGAATTCAAGAATTTAAATCAGTTGGGTGAGATTAATAGTTAGTGGTTACGTATATAATGACAAGCGACTTATTAATTTTAATAAGTTAAGCGTAATAACTTGCTTATATAAAAAATAGGTTGCTATAGTATTGGAGCTCTATATTAATACTAGAGATATTGTTGAATTAATGAGAAATAAATATGAAATCGATTGTAACTGGAGGGGCTGGATTTATTGGCAGCCATTTGGTGGATAAGTTGCTAGATATAGGGCATGAAGTTGTTGTGCTTGACAACTTTAGTACCGGGCGTAAGGAAAATTTAAGTCATGTAGATGCACAAATAAAGTTAGTAGAATGCGATTTGTCTATAAAAGGTGAATGGATCAAGGAATTCGATCAAGTTGATTGGGTTTTTCACCTTGCATCTCTTGCTGATATTGTTCCCTCTATTCAAAACCCAGAAAGTTACTTTCGGTCAAATGTTGATGCGACTTTCTATGTGTTGGAAGCTACACGACATGCCAATGTAAAACGATTTGTTTATTCAGCATCCTCATCATGTTACGGAATTCCTGATAAATATCCAACCTTGGAAGAATCAGATATTCGACCACAATACCCTTATGCATTAGCCAAAAGAATGGGTGAAGAGTTGGTTGAGCATTGGGCACAATTATATAATCTTCCAGCTATATCGTTACGTTTTTTCAATGTATATGGTACGAGATCAAGAACTTCTGGCACTTATGGTGCAGTCTTTGGTGTATTTTTAGCACAGAAACTTGCCGGCAAGCCAT
>Ga0233447_1001903_pt1 | contig 15954 bp, 12 predicted proteins | sample SI_124_October20_3_FD_183014 | JGI IMG/M metagenome (GOLD analysis project Ga0233447, IMG submission 183014) | Seawater microbial communities from Saanich Inlet, British Columbia, Canada - SI_124_October2016_135_MG | ecosystem: Environmental > Aquatic > Marine > Inlet | place: Canada: British...
ACAACCAGCCTGCCTCGAAATAGTTATTATCGGTCCCGGAAAATCGCCGGTTTCAAGATTGCAACATGTTGTCGTATTCAGGTAATTGTTAATAAATTTTTCCATTTCTTTGTAATTAATAACTTGTCGAATTAGTTTTGCATTTCGAAGTTACAATCAAATATTCTTTAATTGAACAATTTATGTTTTAGAATAGGTAATTGAGTAAATGTTATTAAACAAGTTTCTTTATTACACTTTTAAATTTAATGCCAAAATAAACGCCAATGTATAAAAAAATTAAAACAGCGCTTGCATCGTTTGGTATGTCAGGACTGGTATTTCATGGACCTTCCTTAAAGGTAAATTCCGATTTTGAAGTCGTTCAGGTTTTAGAAAGGACTAAAAGTATTTCAAAGAAATTATTTCCCGGGGCAAACATTGTTCGTAATTTCAATGAAATTTTAGAAAATAGTGAAATTGAATTGGTGATAATAAATACCCCTGATTCTTATCATTTCGAAATGGCAAAACAGGCTCTGAATGCAGGTAAAAATGTTGTAGTTGAAAAACCAATTACACTAAAAAGTTCTGATGCAGAATACCTGGTAAGTTTGGCTAAAGAAAATGGAGTTTTGCTAACGGTTTATCAAAACCGGCGTTGGGACAACGATTTTTTAACTGTGCAAAAAGTACTTGACCAGGGAAACCTTGGCAGATTGGTTGAGTTTGAATCGCATTTCGACCGTTACCGGACTTTTATTACACCTAATACATGGAAAGAAAAAAGTGACAAGAACGAAGGTGTTTTGTTTAATTTAGGTTCTCACATGGTCGATCAGGTGTATGTTTTGTTTGGTAAACCGATTTCTGTTGCTGCCAATTTAAAAATTGTAAGAACGAATGGGAATGTTCCTGATTATTACGATATTAGATTGGAATATAAAAGGTTTTCAGCTATTTTAAAATGTTCTTACCTGGTTAAAAATCCAGGGCCACGATACAGTATTCATGGTGAGTTTGGCTCATTTCTTAAATGGGGGATCGATCCTCAGGAAGAGATGTTAAAAGCCGGAAATTTACCTGAAAGTGACGATTGGGGAAAAGATGAGCGAGAATTGTGGGGAGAGATTGTTTATGAAAAAGATGGATTAAATTTTAATGGGAATATTGAAACAATACCAGGAAATTATAGTGCTTTTTATGTAAATGTTTTTGATGCGATAAGGAATAAAGCTGAATTAGTTGTAAAACCGGAAGAATCTGTTGAAGTGCTTAAAATCCTGGAGGCTTGTGTTGAAAGTAATCGCGACAAAAAAACTATATTTTTGAAATAAGTTTAAAGAACCGCTCTTATAAAAAAGAACGGTTCTTTAAAAAAGCTTCTTACAATTGTAACTGAAACCAAAGCTGGATCGCTTGAACTCCAGAGGGTGGGCTTCCGCCCGGACGTTTGCCACCGCTCGACATCCCGCCTCCAGAACGGCCACCGCTCATTCCGCCGCTTCTTCCTGAACCACCTTTTCCACCACCACGCATCGATCCGCTTGTCCTTCCCGAACTCATACTTCCCATTGAAACTGAATTCGTTTCCAGACCAAGCGATAAAAGGTTTTGCCCACCTGAAAACGGGATTTCACTTAATGGCATTTTTACATCCAAAATAAGCTCATTGTGTTTGTTTGAGCTAAGATTTACTGAAATTGGGTCTTTAACTAAATTGCTGTAAAAAACATATTGTTTTCCATTTTTGTCCCAGGTTATTTTGTTGAACATTGTTCTAATAGTTCCGGCCATTCCTTGCGGGCCACCACCACTTTCGCCTTTCATTTGCCTCGATAAAACACTAAATTCTGTTTGCTGAAGCTCAGACTTCTCAATTTTTAAATGATAATCTTGATTCTTTTTTCCAAGCGGATCGAAATATAAATTTAAACCACTCCGCATTATTTTCATTAAACTTAATTGGTCGTGAAAAACAAATTGTAAAAACAGATTGGTGTCGTTATCGTAAACTTCAAAACGGATATTATTTTTTTTGTCGTAATTAGCCGACAGTGGATTTAAAAAGTCGTTATTTGATTGATTGTAGTTTTTACTTTCGTAAACCGGAAGTTTGGCGCACGATGAAAAAATAAGTATTCCTAAAATGAAGATGAAATATGGAGTGATTCTCATTGATTTCTTTTAAATGGTTCGATAAAAATACAAAGTACAAATCCTTTTGGGTAAGCAGGATAAGTACTTTTTTATCTTTTTAATAATGTTAAATATGTTTTTTGTGTTACTACCAACCGGATGCATCTGATTCCTTCACGACCCGAAAATAAACATTCTGCGAGTTAAAAGCGCTAAAAATACCTAAGCCATTTTTGATGTTGGTTGGCGGTTCATTTAAGTCGCGGGAGTCTTGTTCAAGGTTTTCATACAAATCGGCGTATTCCTGGTTTACGCGGTAAACTTTTACAATATACTTTCCCCAGTATTGAATTTCGGAAAAGTTAATTTCGTACGAACTTTCTCTTGTAGGTGCCGATATTCTTTGAAAAGAACCTCTTCCACCCGAACTACCAAATTTTCCACCAAAATCGGGGAAAAGAGTTTCCTGGTCGTCTTCGTCATTTTCGATTACTACAAAATGAAGTAGCTCGTTTGGATTATCCCAAACAACATCCAACTGAACTTCATCGATAAGCCCGCGTAAAGCTTGCATTACCCCAAATTCAGGCCTTCCGGTTACAGCATCTAATTTTATTTCTGGCAAAACAATACTTTCAACCGTCATAGTAACACCTTCCGGTGAGTCGGGTACTGAGGTTGTGCCGCTTGCAGTTTTCTCACCAACAATAGCTTCAATACTAAAAACATCGTCTTTTTCGACGGTTAAATCGTTGCCAACATATTGGTACGAACCGGTATCGCTGCTTGATACCAATGTGTAAGCAACATCGTTTTTGTATAAAGTAATTATCGCATCATTTATTGGTTCCCCAATTGAGTCGGTAACCGTAAGTGGAACAGCATTTCTGATGCTAACATCCCAAACAGGTTCATTGGCGTATAAATATGCTTGTAATACAAACCTTTCGTCGGGAGTATAAATCGCTTCATCTTCGCACGAAATAAAACTGGCAAAAATGAAACTGGCTAATAAAAGATAAATATATTTTTTCATGATTTTTGTAATTTTTGTCTTGATACTCATATCTAAAAATCGCATAATCTTTTTCGTTTAGAATTTAAAGTTTAATGAAATATTTGGAGTTGCGCCCAAATAAGTTACATCGTTTACTACCATTGGCAGTTCTTGTAAATCGAATTCCCGGTACCAAATGTTTGTTCGGTTATAAAGGTTAAATATCGAAAATCCGGCATCCATTTCAATTTTGCCAATTTTAAATAAATAGTGTGCGGCCACATCCATTCTGTGATATGCCGGTAAACGTTCACCGTTTTTTGGGCCAACGCTAATGTACGAAAATTGTCTTCCATCCAGTAAATCAATCTGATATTGCGATTCTGGTGCGGTATAAGGTTTTCCTGAACCGTAAACCCAAGTTGATGAAAACCGCCAGCGTTTATGTGGTTCCCAGTTGGCTATTGCTTTAAATTCGTGGGTCTGATCGTGCAGTGCCGGGAAAGGGTTTCCTTCATTTATCCCATCGAATTGGTGTTCTACTTTCGCAATGGTGTAAGTTAACCATCCTGTAAATTCGCCTTGTTTCTTTTGAAGCAAAAATTCCACTCCTTTGGCTACACCGTCACCCTGGAAGAAAAGCTGGTCTAACTCAATGTCATTTCTTCTGTAACGCAATGAGAATTCTGAGAGTCCGTCAAGTGTTTTGTAATAGGCTTCTACATCAAATAAAAGGTCATCGTTTTCAAGGCTTCCGCCAAAAATGTAATGCCATGACGATTGAACACCAACCAAATCGTTGTCGGCAATTAACCAGAAATCGCGCGAACCTTCTGTTACATTCTCGTTAATTACACGATTTACATACTGATTATATTTTCCTGTGGCACCTTTAAAAGATAAATTGTCGTTTAAGGTGTATTTAAAAGAGAACCGGGGCTCAACATAAAATTGCTTGGTAACATCGTAAAAGTTTGTTCTTAGCCCGGCATTAATTTCAAGCTTATCAGAAATTTTCCAGTTATCCTGAATATAAGCAGTTGCCAGCATTCCTGTTTCATGCCTGTCAAGAATCGACAAAGTATCGTCGCGGGTAAAAATATAGCTTACTTCTGTATTCGAAAGATTTAATCCAAAACCAAGTTTATTGTTATTCGATATTTGCCACTCATTGTCTAATCTCAGCGATAATTCGTTTACATCGTTATTTTCTATATTTCCGGTATTACGACCAAAAATTAAGGTGTCAGTGTCCAAATCGTATGTATCGTTAATAATTCGCTGATTGTAATTACTAAAATAGTGTGAATAAGCACCCATTAAATTAGAGTAAAGCTTTGGGCTCCACTGGCGCGACCATTTCAAGCTAATTCCTTCGTTTCCCCAGTCAGTGTCTTCGTTACGGGAATTAAATATCGTCCTGCTTGGAAAATTTTCTCTGGTGCTAACTATTTCCCTGTTGTTATCTGAATCTTCAAAAAGGTTATCTTTTCCGCTGTAAACACTTAGTGCCAGGTTATCTTTATCGGTTGGGCGATAAGTAATTTTACCATTTAAATCGTAGAAATAAAATGTAGGCCGGGTTGTTGTAACTTCAGGTTGCTGGAAGCTTCCGAAACCTCCACTTGAACCGCCGCCGCCTTTCCCGCCGCCGCCTGAACTGACACTGGGTAACGCTACTGTTCCTGCAGTTTGTTGGGTTTCTGGTTCGTTTTGCGAAAGCATGTCGTAAATTTTGTTGTACATGCTACTTTCAATAAAATCGGTGTAAGAACGACGTCCCGAGAGCAGGATCGATCCTTTTCCGCCCAAAGGGATTTCGATAGTTGCGTTGGCATTTAACAAGTTAATTCCCCCACTCATGTGAAAGTTATTTGGGTCTCCGGTTTTTCCTGTCAAATCAACTACGCTGGAAATACGCCCACCGTATTTTGCCGGGTATCCTCCCTTAAACATTTGAATATCTTTTATCGCATCGGCATTAAAAGCGCTAAAAAATCCAAAAAAATGGTCCACATTATAAACCGTCATTCCATCTAACAAAACCAGGTTCTGGTCGGGAGTGCCACCCCGAACGTACAATCCCGATGAACTTTCGTTGGTTCCGCTAATCCCCGGTAATAATTGTAACGACCTGAAAATATCAACTTCGCCAAAGCTGGGCAATGTTTTTAAATCTATGGGTGCCACTCTGATGCTACTTACATTTTCGGTAGCTTTTATCATTTTGTAAGTTTTTGCCGAAACTATTACTTCGTCAATTTCAATGTTCGAAGGTTGCATCTCAATAACCAGCCTACCTTTGAGCTCATCCAGATTTACATCGATTTCCGCCGGATGGCACCCAACATAAAAAACATTTAAAGTAAATTTTTTGTCGGGAAGGTTTAAAAGCGTAAAAAAGCCATCGACATTTGTGGTTGTGCCGGTTGAGGTCCCTTTGACTAAAATATTTGCTGAAGGTAACGTTTCCCCATCTTCGGCATTTTTTACAACCCCTGTTAATAGTAAATTCTGTGCAAATAGATTCATTGTTGAAAATGAAAATATTGCCACAAGAACGAGTAGAATTTTCTTCATAAAAATTGATTTCGTTTAATTTTGAACTTTGGTTTTACATAGTCTATTACAGGTGAAAAAAAATTTACCCTACCCAAATAATGGATTGTTTTCATTATTTATGTTCAAGATTATTTTTTTGCAATTACTAAGTATTTCTCAGAGGGTGGAAGTTTAAGGTTTAAAGTTTAAGGTTTAAAGTTCAAGGTTTAAAGTTCAGGGTTCAAAGTTCAAGGTTCAAAGTTCAAGGTTCAAAGTTCAAGGTTCAAAGTTCAAGGTTCAAAGTTCAAGGTTCAAAGTTCAAGGTTCAAAGTTCAAGGTTCAAGGTTCAAAGTTCAAGGTTTAAAGTTTAAGGTTTAAAGTCCAAGGTTCAAAGTTCAGGGTTTAAAGTTCAAGGTTTAAAGTTCAAGGTTTAAAGTTCAAGGTTCAAAGTTCAAGGTTTAAAGTTCAAGGTTTAAAGTTCAAGGTTTAAAGTTCAAGGTTTAAAGTTCAAGGTTCAAAGTTCAAGGTTTAAAGTTCAAGGTTTAAAGTTCAAGGTTTAAAGTTCAAGGTTCAAAGTTCAAGGTTCAAAGTTCAAGGTTCAAAGTTCAAGGTTCAAAGTTCAAGGTTCAAAGTTCAAGGTTCAAAGTTCAAGGTTTAAAGTTCAAGGTTTAAAGTTTAAGGTTTAAAGTTCAAGGTTTAAAGTTTAAGGTTTAAAGTTCAAGGTTTAAAGTTCAAGGTTTAAAGTTCAAGGTTTATAGCTCAAAACTCAAAGCTCAAAGCTCCAAGCTCACTGCTCCAAGCTCTCTTAAAACCTAAAATTCACAAAAAAATTCAAAGTTAAATCCTGGGCTTTTACAAGAGTGGTTTCGTTAAACTGTTCGTTTTGAATATTAAAACTACGGGTGTAAATATCGAGGTAGTTTTCTGTATTTAAAGCATTTAAGATTGAAAGACCAGGTTTGATATTTATATTTCTAATATAGAAATTGTAATTCAACGAAAAATCGATCCTAAAATAATCGGGTAATTGGTTATAAACTCTGGTGGTGTTAAAATCATCATCTTTTACTGACGATTCAATAAATGGATGACCAGTGTTATAAATGGCAAGTGTTGAAAAATTCCATTGATTGTACGTATAAATATTTGTCCATTTTAGTTCGTGGGTTTGACTGTAGATTGCCGGGATTTCTTCACCCAAATTTATTTCATCAAAACTTCGGGTTGACTTACTAATTGAATAAGCCAGCCAACTTGTGAAATTATTACTTTCATATTTCGCCAAAAAATCGATACCAAAAGCTTTTCCATTTCCGGCAATAAACTGGCTTAAATCTGATTTTGGTAAAAGCACTGGTGCCCCTTCGCTTTGTCTGTTTTCCGGGTTTTGGTAAAACAGGTATTCCTGCAAACCATCAACCGTTTTGTAATACGCTTCCAAATCGAAAAACAGATTTTTAGTTTCGTAACTTGCCCCGGCAATAAAATGGTTCGACGAAACAATCGGATGTATATCCCCATCTGACAAAACCCAAAAATCGCGGTTGTAACCATAAGTTTGTTCCGACGACGACTTATTTAAAAACTGATAATATCTACCGCTTGCCAATTTAAAAGTAACACCTGTTTCAGTTTTATAACTGGCGGCAAATCGTGGTTCAAAATATATCTTGTTAGTTTGGTCGTAATAATTCAACCTGAATCCCGGTTTAATTACAAATTTATCGTTTAACAATATCCTATCCTGAACAAAGAAAGTGTACAAAAATGCTGAACTATTAATATTGTTGTAAACAAAATTCTGACTTGCATCTTTATAAAATTCGAATTGATTAAATTTTGTAGAAAAACCAAATTCCAGATGGTTTTGTGAATTCAGATAATATTTGTTTTGAAATGTTAAAAAGTAATCGATTAATTTATTTTCCTCGTTTGTTACACTGTTTGATTTTTGGAGTAACGATTCTTGTTGAGGATTAATTGCCTGAATATCTCCTGAAAAAACAGTGTAGTTGTAGTAATCGTTAAAATAACCGGAATGGCCAATTTGTAGATTGGTAAAATATTTTGGGTTCCACTGTTTTTTCCACGACATCCCGAAACCATAATTGCCCCATTCGTTAATATCTTCGGTCTCAATTTCGCGTTGGTTATTTTTAGAACTGTTAGAACTGTTTAAATAATCTTTAGCACCGTATAAACTAAACGAAATATTTTCTTGCTGATTTAAATTATAAGTCAGTTTTAAGTTAAAATCGCCAAAATAAAATTTGGGTTCAATTACATTGTTTGCACCTGAAAACCTTCGGTTTTGTCCAATTTTATCGGCCAACAACGCATCTGCCAGCCACGATGAATAGATGTCGGAGTAAGCCCGGCGACCAGCAGCAACAAGCGTAATTTTTTTTGATATAGGGATTTCAGTTGTAAGGTTTGCACTAATTAAATTTATGCCCCCGTAAAACTCGGGTTTTTGTTGGTTACCCGATTTTCCGGTTATATCAACAATTCCTGAAATACGTTCTCCATAACGCGAATCGAAACCTCCCCTGTAAACCTGGATGTTTTTTATTACGTTCGGGTTTAAAGCCGAAAATACGCCAAAAAAATGATCGAGATTGTACAATGTAAAACCATCGAACATAACTAAGTTCTGATCGGCTGAACTTCCGCGAATATTTAGTTGAGAAGAATTTTCCATTGCACTGATTCCGGGGAGCATTTGCAAGGCCCTGAAAACATCGGTTTCTCCATAATTTGGCAAGTCGGAAAAACGGGCAGGGTTAAAAGTCAGGTGGCCGGCATCTTCCGAAAAATCTACCATCTCAAGTTTTTCGCCCATAATTTCAATAGTTTCAAGGGCTTGTGTTTTTTTCGATAATCCAAATGTTAGTAATTCAGAGCTTGAGGATGTGTTTAATAATGTATCGAGTGTGTAATAACCCAGATATTTTACCTGAATAAAAACTGTTGAAGAGTCGTTTAGTTTTAAACTGAATGTTCCGTTTACCGTGGTTGATAATGACCGGTTTTTATCCCACAAAAAAATGGTTGCATAAGGGAGTTGTTCGCCGGTTTCTTTGTCGAAAACAATTCCCGAGAATAATTTTTCTATACGTTTATCAGTTTGTAAATTTTCTTGTTTCAAAAAAACCAGGTAAGTATTGTGTTTGAAATCGACAGTGTAGTTGGTGTTTTCGAGTATCGATAAAATTACACTTTCAGCATTTTCTGACTGAACTGATTTTGAAATTTTTATGGTTTTAAGATTGCCGGCATCGAAAGCAATTCTTATGTCCAGTTTCTTTGCTACTTCAACCAAGGCATCTGAAACCGGTTGTTCATCAAAATTAAATTGAAAATATTGTGAGAATACCTTGTGTGGTGATTGTATGAATAAAATAAATAAAAAGAGAGTAAAAAGCAGCTGTTTACTTTTTTTCTTTAACGACAATCTTTTTATTGTTTTTAATTTCATAACTTAATCCCATCGGAATGCAAATAACATCTAACGATTCTTTTAAATTTTCATTCGAAAAACTAACTGTCATCAGGCGGTCTCCTAAATTTTTATGTTCAACCTTTAAATCAAATTGTCTTTCAACGGCCTCAAAAATAGAAACAAGTGGTTTATCTTCAAAATAAAAAATGCCTTGCTTCCAATAAGCTGTTTTTTCGATGTTGTTTTTTGCCAGTTTAATTAACCCATTTGGTGTTAATTCTGCCATTTCGCCCGGCAATAAAATATGTTGTTGTTGCCCGGTATTAACTCTAACTTTCCCGGAAATGCAACTTACCCAAAATTCATTTTCGCGCGAAAATACATTTAATTGTGTACCAAGAATGTCAACAGTTCCGTTTTTTGTTGTTATGGTAAAAGGTGTTCCTTTTTCTACATTAAAAAAAGCTTCTCCCTGCAAAGCAATTAACCGCTTTTTTGCAAAATGTTTTCTCGACCAGATTATTTTTGAAATAGCATTTAACCGAACTTCGCTACCATCTGGCAGGTTAATTTCTTTTTGTTCTGCAAAATTTGTTGTAATACGGTCCTTCGAAAGCCCATTTATAATTGCATAAGTTCCTATTACAAAAATTACGGTAGCAGCAATTTGAATTATTCTTTTTAAATTAATTATTCGGGAATGATTTATTTTGTCGGTCCTTTTTAAAACAATATTGAGTGCATCGCTTTTTGATGTACCGGATGGCGGAATAAAAGCACCAGCCATTTTCATGATTTTCTCTTCCGAATTCATTTTGTTGAATTCTTCTGGTGTGATTTTAATATTTTCGGAATCGTTCTTCATAATTCCTTTAGATTTTATATTTAATTTTTTTCTTTAAAATATCGAGCGCGTTTTTCATTCGTTTTTCGACTGCCTTTATACTAATTTCAAGGTTTTCGGCAATTTGCTTATACGTTAAACCATCGATTCTGTTCATCAAAAAAACTACCCTGTTTTTCTCTGTGAGTCCCCCAATTGCATTTTGCAACTTTTCGTTGAACTCTTTTAACTCTAATTCAAATTCAGGTGAAACTGCATGTTCGTTTTGCCTGAATTTATTGGCAAAATCAAAAACAACCTGCTGGTGTTCGAACCGGTTCTTGCATAAATTCCCGGCAATTTTGTATAGAAGCGATTTAATTGTTTCCAGTCTGATTTCATTTCTTTTCTCCCAAATTTTAATAAATGTTTCCTGAGCAATATCGTCTGCCAAATCTATGTCGCCTGTTTTGTAATAGATGTAATTTTTAATGGTTTTATACATCTGATTGAACAAATCAATAAATTCATTTTTATTAATCCCAGGCATTGAATTATTTTTCAGAAGATTATTTTTCATATGCAATCTTCAAATATAATACAGGTAATGTTTAATTTACCCTACATTTCGAAGTAAAAAAAATAATTTTTTAAGTTCATACAATTCCAATTAGCAACGATATTATCACAAATTTAAATCCTTTAAATTATTTTTAATTTAGGTCAACCAAGTAGCCCAGCGAAAATTAAAATACGAATTAGTTGGGAATTGTTTGTTGCTAAACAAAGGGCTTGGCAGATTTATACAGTAAGCAATTTTATGATCAAAATCTTTGTTGTCGATTGTGTTAACCTGGCCAAAAGTACTGCTAAACGAATGTTTTTCAAATGTATCAAATATCGGGAAGAAATACCTGTCGAATTAAGCACGACAACAGTAGTCGCAGTTTTTTCTGAATTTACGGGAATAACCTGGCGACATTTCAGTGTTGATAATTTTGGGTCGAATTAGCTAAACCAAACATTTGCAATTTCTACATTTATCTCAAGTGAATGATAATAAACCAGTTGGTCGGTTGTTTTAAACTGTTCGATAACAATAGCCCGCCCTGCAAAAAAGGTTTCATTTTCGAAATTTGTACTTGCGTATAAAAACTGTATCTGGTTTTATCTGTATTAACAAAGCCAGTTCATCATCTTCGAATAAAAGGACGCATAATTATATGAAAGGATAATTTTTAAACCCGCCTCTTAATCTGACTGTGGTTTTAAATCGTGCATTATTGCAGAAAAAACAATTGTAGAATATGGTGGAATTATTCCTGCACCATAAGCGCCATAAGCAAGGTACGAAGGGATTATAATATCAATTTCAGTTCCTTTGTTCATTAGTGCAATTCCATCATCAAAACCTTCGATCAAAGGAATGTCTTTATAAATGAGTTCCCAAATGCCATCCAAATAATGGTCACTTGATGCATCGAAAATTATTCCGTCAAGAAGGTATCCTTCATATTCAATATAGCAAGTGTCGCCTGCCACCGGGTACGGCCCTTCCCCTTCTTCATGAATTACGTAAAAAATACCAAGGTCAGTTGTATCGATGTCGTAACCACCGGCTTCAAGATTGCTGAGGGCGGTGTAAAGTTCGCTTGCTTCTAATTCTGGTGATCTTACTATTTGTATTTCTTCTTCGTCGGTTAAACACGAAACTGTTGTGAAAAATACTGAAATAGCAATAATAAATGAAACTCTTTTGATTGTTTTTAACATGGCTAAATGTTTTAATTTATTTTTTGCGAAGTTATAATTTTTATAAAAAATTACAACCGGCAAAAACCGGTTGTAATCGATAATCAATAAATTCTGGTTTTCAACCTTCAGAATTCACTTTTTTAAACCTATCTTATATTACTCCCCCTTTTTACACCTATTTTCCTTTCTTGTTTTTCTGTATTGGCTTTCATATTTTCTTCCAGTAATTCGATTTGTTCATCGCTTGGGTTTTGCTTGAATTATTCTCGTATCCCTTTCCTGTCGCCCATATCCTGAACAATTGTAGGCCCAACTTTAAAGGCAATTGTAAAAAAAGCAATCATAATAATCGAATTTGTTTCACAATCTTGAGATATAAAGTTTAAACCAGAAATTATGGTTGTTTAAATGTAATACCGACGACAAGTTGATTTACCCTACTTTTTTTAGGAATTATTTTAATAAATGCCATTTTCACAATTTAATTTTATTAAACTGCAAAATTGCAAAAAGAAGTGTCGAATATAAAAAACCGCAGAAATACGTTTCAATTTTTTCTTTGATTTTTATTAGAAGCAACAACAAACCAATTTGATAGAAACGATAATAACAGGTTTTTTGGAAATTAGGGAATTAGATAAAAAATCGTCATTTTCAATGGGATGACTTAAAACAATTTTCAGGATGATATTAATTGTAAAATCACCTTTAAGATTATTATAAATATTATTTCCATTTTACCAAATTGAAATAATGTACCAAAATTAACGACCGTAACAAATTGTATTTTATTGAAAATAACTTGGGTGCTTAATTAGCTTGGCTTTTTTTTATTTCACGATGTTGGCTGTTTCTAATAATTCTGCTGGGTACAATTGCTAATAAAGCTGCTATTAAAAAAATTAAGCTAAATTGTAAATTAATATTGAATGAAATATTATTAAAAATAAGTGCCAGCCCAATTAATAAAGCATTTACGGCAATAATAATTACCGTTACTTTAAAATGGTTTGGGATAATTGAAAGCATCCGGTGATGAATGTGGTTAGTATCGGAAACGAATGGCGATTTCCTTTTCATAATCCTAATGGACATTACCCGCAATGTATCAACAAGCGGAACAATTATAATTGCAAACGAAACAACAGGTGCAGCATCAACCGCAAAAGGTATTGTTTTTACAATATTAAATTCATTGAATTGAATTACAATGGCAGAAATTATTACCCCAACAACCAACGAACCGGAATCTCCCATAAAAAGTTTATTCCTATCGCCAAAAACATTGTACAGGAAAAAAGCAGCAAGACTACCAACAAAGGCAAACGACAATATTGCATAAGGTATATGTTCAGCCAAATAAAACCAAATCCCAAACACAATCCCGGCCAGCATTGCTAATCCCGAAGCTAAACCATCAATGCCATCGATGAGATTAAAGGCATTGATTATGACCACAATAGCATATAGTGTAAAAAATAAACCGGTGAAATAACTAATTTCGTAAAAGCCCAAAATACCGTGTAAGTTTGTAAACTGAATATTTCCAAGTGTTGTTAATAATACTGCGGCAAATAATTGAACAATAAGCTTCTTCTTATACGTGATTATTAAAAAATCATCATTTAACCCGATAAAAAACATCATTATTACCGCTGCAATAATATATTTCAATGATTCGAAACTATATCCATCTGTAGCGATAATAGTACTCAAGGTTACTCCAAAAAAAATGCTTACACCACCTAAAGGGGGAATTAATTGGGTATGTATTTTCTGCTTGTTAAAAGGTTCATAAAGTTTTTTTGCCCTTGCAATTTTTAAAATCGAAGGTATTGAAATGAGGACAAGGATAAAACCAAGAAATAAAGCACCAAGAACAAGTAGAATCTCCATTTATTACGATAATTTAAATCGAATTTAAATGCCTAAATCGAGAGTAGAATCCTAATTTAAACCTATTTTTTTGTAAGGTGCAAATATATTATTTTGAGTTTAAAATATCGATAGTTCCGTATTTATTTTTAGAAATTGATGTTTTCATTTTCAAATGTCATTTTTGAGAAGGTAAAAGGAATGGCTGCACCAGCTTTAAATCGTATTTATTTTTGGCAAATAATCGAATAATTACTTCCGATAAATGCTTTTCTTGTTTCTATTACCAATTAACCACAGAATCCATTTAAACATTATACTTTTTTATTTTTAAACCAATTTATACTAAGCAAATAAATCAATATCAGAGAGAATAAAATTACCAATGCACTGGTTAGAAATAATTTTTCTTTTTCGATTAAATAAATTGCATGAGATTGAATAGGTTCCCAATAAGTAATGCTTAGCAATACCATAAAGTTATTAATCGAATGGCCCAAAATGGCTAATACAATACTGTTTGTTCGTATCATAATCCAGCCCAATAACAAGCCTAACACAAAAGTTGCCGGGAATTGCCAGGGATTTAAATGAAACAAAGCAAATAAAAGTGCCGACATAAAAACAGCTACAAAAGCGTTATAATTTCGTCTGAACCCTTGTAAAATTAGCCCTCTGAAAATGAGTTCTTCAACAACTGGTGCAATAACTGCCACTTTTATAAAAGCGCCCCACCAGCCAAAATCACCTTCAAATATTTTATTAAACAGTTCCCAGAACCAGGTCGGGGCTGGAATAAATTTGGCAACAATTATATTTATTTCTTCAAGCAAATTCTGGGCACCCCATAAAAAAGTAATAACTGGCAACAAAATAATAGGGTTAAAAAATTTAACTGGGAACACTTCTAATAACCGAGCTTTTGATTTCCGAAAACCATAGACCAAAATAAACAGTGTTGAACCAACACCCAGAAGGATTTTTTTAATGGGATGATATAAATAATCCGTGTCGTTATAATAGTCGATTAATGCAAGTGGAAAGTCAACAAGGGTTTGTATAAACATATACAAAATAATCAGATGAATTGCTTGTAAAACAGTCGGATAATATTTTTGCCTGGATTGATTCATAATTAAAACGAAATAAAGATAAACAAATTTACATATTCAATATAAATTCAAAATGGGGTAAAATGTTTTCATTAATTTCAAATTTTACAAATAAGCCCACTAATCGGCAACTTTTCTAGGAATTAAAAATTTACCTGTTTTAAACGAAAAATAACGCTGAAGGATGTAACTATAAATGACAACGATTATGGTAGTTATAGCTTTTGAAAGGGTGGCATAAAAACCGGCATATTCTACAAAAAATTTCAAAAAAACATAGTTGAGTAAAATTGCACCTGCCACGGTTACTCCATAACGGAATAATTGAATTTTTCCTTTTAAGTCGGATGAAGTAAAAGTGATATATTTTGCAAGCAAAAAGCCAGTTGAAAAAGTAATAGGGAAAACCATAAAAAAGGCTGCAATATGTGGTCCAATGGCAAAAAGCCCGAAATGAACCACCTGCATATCAAGTATATACCGATAAAAAACGAAATACAATAATAAATCGAAAAGTGTGTTAATTCCACCTGTTACACCGTATCTGAAAATTTCGAGGGGAATAAACCTGAAAATAGGAAAGTAAAAAAAATCTACAACCCGGATTATCCAATTCTGAATTTTAATAAAAAAATTGGCCATTAATAATAATTTGTCCCATTAATAAGAAGTAAAGAAACTATTTTCTATGGAAATTAAAAAAAAGGAAAAGAAAAATATTATGTTTCAGGAGGTTTTCGTAATTGTTTTTTATTGGCTGTGATTTTTTTTGATTCCAAACGCTTTCTTCTTGAAGCTGCTGTGGGGGTGGATTTTATACGTCTCTTTTTTTGAATTAATGCTTTTTTAATTAGTGCAAAAAATTTTTCAGTTACCGTTTCTTTATTTCCCAACTGCGTTCGTTCAGAATTCGAAACCAAAATTAATTCCCCTTCAGAATTGATCCGGTTTTTTAATTTTACATGAATTAGTTGTTTTTCTTTATCTGAAAAAAACGCCGAAATATCGATGGCAAAACGAAGTTCAACCTGGGTGTTTACTTTATTTACATTTTGTCCTCCCGGACCACCGCTTCGGGTAGCTGAGAAAACAAATTCGGTTTCGAGTTTCTTTTTTTGTTCCGCCGGAATAATCATTTTGTTCTGTTAAATTCTAAATCGCTTATTAGCCTGAACTATTCATAAATTTATCTATTCCGAAATCAAACTGCTTTGAATAAAGAGAATGCTCGATTCTCGATTCTCAAAATAGCTAAGGCTATTTCTGCGAGGCTCAACTCTGTGCTTCCCTT
>Ga0233447_1001904_pt1 | contig 15932 bp, 17 predicted proteins | sample SI_124_October20_3_FD_183014 | JGI IMG/M metagenome (GOLD analysis project Ga0233447, IMG submission 183014) | Seawater microbial communities from Saanich Inlet, British Columbia, Canada - SI_124_October2016_135_MG | ecosystem: Environmental > Aquatic > Marine > Inlet | place: Canada: British...
ATAAACCGTTTGCCCCAACTGGTGAAAGTGCTTTAGGATTTAGTGCAGACTCAATAATTGGCAAATATTTTAATTCTAATGGCATGTTGTATTTGTCAAGTGTTTCTTCGAAAATCGGGAAATAATATGCCGAAAGCCCGAGCATCATTTCAACCTGAGAGCGCCGTTTTTCGGAGTACATTTTTATGTAATTCTCAACAATATTGTTAAACGAAAGATCGATTATCTGTTCTGTGTCGCGGAGCCGTTGGATATAAACAGAATCTGGCAGGTCTTTAGGGAAAGTTTTGCTGAAATTAATTTCAGCAGAATCGGGCTTAAATGCATTTTCTATAAACCATGTATTTACCAGGCTGTCAAGTTTCCCTGAAAAAATTTCGTTGAGGTTTTCATTTGGAAAAACTTCTCCCGAAATGGGTAATGCGTCAGGTTCCTTGAGTGAATCTAATAGTAAAATCGTGTCGGTTTGAAAAGTTAACAAGGAATCTTTTTCCTGCCCTAAAACACTTTCGGTAAAAAGCATAAAAAAGAACAAAGTAGCCAACGTCAAAATTGTCTTCCTCATAATTTAAAAATTAAAAGTACAATTGAACCCATAAATTATTTGATTATCGAAGTTTAATATCGAGGGTTGCCAATTAAAAGATAAATCGTCGCTAATGTCGAAATTAAAGAGATGGGCGTCAACACTTGCATCAATAATATTTAAACCGTAAAAACCAATCGCGCTGATAAACAGAAGATCCCTGTTTCGCCGATAATAATCTTGTCGTTTGGTCAGGCCATCTTTAAAATTTGCAAAGTCGGTGGAGTTTTCTAAATCGTAATAAACAGCTGCGTCAAGCAGTAAATGATCGTTGGTCCCCGGTAAACTGTCGGTAAGGTGTTGGTATGCCACTTTATTTAACTGGTAGTGGTCGTTGTTCCAATCGATAAAATAACCGATTACACCAAACCCGATATAAATTAAGGGAATTTTCCAGTACTTTTTGTTGTACGCCTGTCCCAGGCCAGGCAACACAGCAGAATAAACAGCAGCACTTTTAGGCGAATGAACTTCATCGTCCCATTTATCGATAATTTTTATCGTGTCAGTTTCAACCAGTTGGGCTTGCGAGTTTAAACCTACCAACGAAAAAGTAAAAAAAAATATACTTTTAAACAGAATTTTTTTTAGGATCACGCGTAATAATTTTGAACAAAAATAGAAGTTTACACCAAGATTCGGATTGAAGGGTTTGGTTTATTTTTGATTTTCAATTATTTTAACAATTCTTTCGAGATCTTTCGCCGACTTAAAAGGAATAACAATTTTACCTTTCCCTTTATTGTTCATCGAAAAATCGATGTTTGAATTAAAAATTTTGTCGAGTTGGGTTTTTGTGATTTGATATTCTTTTGGGAATTTCTGATGTTTTGTTTTAGTGTCGTTTTCAACAACTTCGGCGTTTAAATCGCGGACAATTTCTTCCACTTTACGTACAGAAAGCCCATATTTTATAATTTGGTTGAAAATTAATATCTGAGTTTCCTGATTATCAATATTAATAATCGCCCTTGCATGGCCCATCGAAATAAGTTTTTCGCGCAGCCCTTTCTGAATTGTAGCAGGGAGTTTTAACAACCTCAGGTAGTTGGCAATTGTCGAACGCTTTTTCCCAACACGGGTACTTAGATCTTCCTGGGTAAATTCACATTCTTCCATCAAACGTTGATAGCTTACAGCAATTTCGATGGCATCTAAATCTTCGCGTTGGATATTTTCGATCAGTGCCATTTCGAGCATGTCGTCGTCTTTGGCTTTACGAATATATGCCGGTATGGTTTTCAACCCTGCTATTTGTGCCGCCCTGAAACGCCTTTCCCCGGCAATAATTTGATATTTCCCATCGCCAAAATTACGCAAGGTAATTGGTTGTATCAACCCGATTTCGCGAATAGAAGCAGCCAGTTCGTCTAATGCCTCTTCATCGAATTTCGACCTGGGTTGAAAAGGATTTGCTTCAATTTTGTTCAAATCAATTTCATTCATGCCTGCACCTTGTTGCATTTTCCCGGCATCGTCGATTAGGGCCCCAAGCCCCCTGCCAAGTGCGTTCCTTTTTACCATGGCCAAAATATTAGTTGATAATTACATTTTTTTCCTGAGACATTTTTGTCATCGCATTTCGCTGCAAAATTTCGCGTGCCAAATTCATGTGGTTAATGGCACCTTTCGAACTTGCATCGTACAAAATAACTGGTTTCCCGTAACTTGGCGATTCGCTTAATTTAACGTTTCGTTGAATAACAGTTTCGAACACCATTTCCTGAAAATGCTGTTTAACCTCCTCGTAAACCTGATTTGCCAGAGTAAGACGAGAATCATACATAGTAAGTAAAAATCCTTCGATTTCGAGTTCGGGATTTAGACGGTTTTGAATAATTTTAACTGTATTGAGCAATTTCCCCAAACCTTCCAGTGCAAAATATTCGCATTGAACCGGAATAATTACCGAGTCGGAAGCGGTTAAAGCATTTAAAGTAATTAATCCCAGCGAAGGGGAACAATCGATAAAAATAAAGTCGTAAATGTCTTTCAGTTTTTCGATGGCATTTTTTAAAATTTTTTCACGGTTGGGCAGGTTTAACATTTCAATTTCGGCTCCTACCAAATCAATGTGCGACGGAATTAAATCGAGGTTCGAAATCTCGGTTTTCATGATAACTTTTTCGGCATCAATTTCGTCGATAAGGCATTCGTAAATACTCGCTTGAACATTTTTTACATCAAAGCCTAAACCCGAAGTTGCATTTGCTTGCGGGTCGGCATCGATAATAAGCACTTTTTGCTCTAATACTGCGAGACTTGCAGCCACATTAATAGTGGTGGTAGTTTTACCAACTCCCCCTTTCTGGTTTGCCAGCGATATTATTTTTCCCATTTATATTTTATATATTTTAATTGAGCGGTTTCAAAGTTAATAATTTAGCAGAAACCGCTTAGTTTTTTATGAGGCACAAAACTAAGAAAAAAACCAAGCCATAATAAAGACAAGGATTGTATTTAATGGATTAAATTATTTTATCACGCCGGGTCAACATCAATATTAATTATACTATTGCTGTTATCAGCTTGCTTTTTAATTGCCTGAATGGTTTGATTTACAAACATTTTAATGGGGGCAGGATTTGTTTTTCGGTCAATTTTTAGCCAGATTTCTTTATGATGCCAGAGTTGAATCCTACTTATCAGCGGAAACTCGGGGCCTAAAACAACAATCGCTTTGTTCTCTTTAAGTTGTTTACAAAGTTGATCGGCTACCCGGTTTACGGTTTCAATTTTTTTGTGTTTAACAACGAGTTTTATCAAACGATAAAAAGGAGGGTACCGGAACAATCTTCGTTCTTCAAGTTGATGATTAAAAGAAGAAGGATAATTTTGTTGCCTAATAAGTTGGATTAGTTGATGTTCAGGTTGCGATGTTTGAATGACTACTTTGCCGCGGTTGTGTTTACGGCCTGCCCTGCCGCTAACCTGCGAAATTAATTGGTAGGCTCGTTCGTGAGCCCGGAAATCGGGGAAATTAATAAGGTTGTCGGCGTTCAGTATCCCAACCAAGCTAACATGTTCAAAATCCAGTCCCTTGGTAAGCATTTGAGTACCAATTAAAATATCGGTTTTACGATTTTCCAGATTGTGGATTATTTTTTCGAAGGCATTTTTCGATTGTGTTGTATCTAAATCCATCCGTTGAATCCTTGCATTTCGGAACAAGGATTTAAGTTCGTCTTCTATTTTTTCGGTGCCAAACCCACGTGTTTTAATTTCGGGCGAACCACATTCGTCGCACGAACCGGGAAGTTGTTTGCTAAATCCACAATAATGGCAGCTTAGCCGGCTTTTGTATTTATGGTAAGTCAGGCTTACATCGCAGTTATTACATTTTGGAACCCAGCCACAACTAAAACATTCAACAAAAGGTGAATAACCACGGCGGTTTTGAAATAAGATTATCTGTTCGTTTTTTTCTAAGGCAGTTTCCATTAATTCGAATAACTGTGGCGAAAGAAACGAACGCATTTGTTTTTTTTTGTACGCTCGTTTAACATCGGCAATAATAATTTCGGGCAATTCAATATTTGAATGCCTTTTAAAAAGGTTGGCCAACCCGTATTTCCCCGTCGATGTATTAAAATAAGTTTCGAACGATGGCGTGGCTGAACCCAAAAGGATTTTTGCATTGTTTTGAACTCCAAGTACTACTGCCGTATCGCGGGCATTGTAACGGGGTGCGGGGTCGTATTGCTTAAATGAATTCTCGTGTTCCTCGTCAACAATAATAAGCCCTAATTTCGAAAAGGGCATAAACACAGCCGAACGTGCCCCTAAAATTATTTGGTACCCTTCGTCGGGATGGGAGTTAAAACGCAAAACTTTTTCCCAAATTTCTACTCTCTCCTGACTGTTAAGTTTTGAGTGATAAATGCCGACTTTTTTACCAAAAACGTTTTTTAGCCGTTGCATGATCTGGGTTGTTAAAGCAATTTCGGGTAAAAGGTAAAGTGCCTGATGCCCGGTTTTTAAAATTTCATCGATTAAATGAATATAGATTTCGGTTTTCCCGCTGGCAGTAATTCCGTGAATAAGTGAGACTTGCTTGGTTTTAAACGTAGATTTTATTTCTGCCAAAGCTTTTTCCTGATGTTTGTTAAGCAAATTAATACTCACTTGCCCGGCAACTTCTTCATCAATTCGGGAAACCTGTTTTTGAAATTCGACTAGAATATTCTTTTTTACTAATTCATTTAAAAGTGCTGTGTTAAAATTAGTGGCTTCGAAAAGTTCTTTTTTTGAGATATAAGAAATTTGGTCCGAATCAAAAGCTTTTGTTTTGTGACAAAAATGGTAAAGCAATGCCAATTGCTTTTTAGCTTTTTTTAAGTTCCCGGTCTTAGAATTGAGGATATCTTCTGTTTTTATTTCAGGATGGAATTTTACAAACAATTTTGTTTTGGGTTTGTATTTTGAGCTAATTCTTTCTTCAATAAAAACCACCTTTTTTTTCAATAATGATTTTAAAGCAGGATAGGAAAAATTACCTCCCAATGTTTTTTGAAGTTCCACAACCGAAACAACATTTTGCTTCAACTGCTGAACTAAAAATCTTTCCTTCTCCGACAGTGATCCTTCAAATTCTTCGCTTGTCAAATAAATTTTCGATTTACTTTCCATTTTTAACCCCGAGGGAAGCGCCGCCCTAAAAACATCGCCCAGGGTACAACAATAATATTTCGAAATCCAGTTCCACAACTCAAAGTTTCCGGGTAAAACCACCGGTTGTTCATCCAAAACCTGAAGAACCTCCTTTGCCTCAAAAGCGCCTGGTTTTTTTTTCGTTAGCGAAATTACCAATGCGGCATAATATTTTTTTTGCCCAAACTGTACAACAACACGTTGGCCAGGTTGAATTTGTTTTTCAAACAGCGGTGGCACTTTGTAAGTAAATGCATCGTGTAGTGAGAGTGGCAATATTACTTTGGCAAATAAATCGGACATCGACATTTGATTTCAATAATTCTTAGAGTAGTTCAAAAATAGACAAAATGGAGGTTTTACGTGTAACGGATCAATTAAACTTTTCGGCTATCCGGTTTGCCACTTCTTCCATTAACCAATTGGGAGTTGATGTTGCCCCGCAAATCCCAACCGATTCAACCTCTTTAAACCACTCCAAACGAATGTCTTCTGGTCGGGATATCCGATATGAATTTGGATTTTCTTCATTACAAATAGTAAACAGATATTGACCATTTGAGCTTTTTTCGCCTGCAACAAAAAGAATTAAATCGTAATTTTTTACAAATTCTTTCAAGTGTGGGACCCGGTTCGAAACCTGCCTGCAAATTGTATCTTTGATTTCAACCCCTAAACCAGGATTAATATGGGTTTCTACCGACTTTGCAATTTCATGAAAATTTTCGATACGTTTTGTAGTTTGCGAATAAAGCGAAACGGGCCGGTTTGGATCTATTTTTTCAATGTCAGCTTTGCTCTCTAAAATTATTGCATTGTGGTTTGTTTGCCCGTTAAGGCCAATAACTTCGGCATGTCCTTTTTTCCCAAATATTACTAATTGCCCATTTTTTTTCAGGTTATTTTTGTACGAACTTTTTACCCGTTCCTGAAGTGTAAGCACAACAGGGCAAGTGGCATCGATTAATTCAATATTGTTATTCCTGGCGTATTCGTAAGTTTCGGGTGGTTCGCCATGTGCACGGATTAAAACCTTACAATTCTTTAAAGCAAAAAATTCGTTCTTTGAAATTGATTTCAGGCCAAGTTTCTCAAGTCGTTGAACTTCTTCGCCATTGTGAACAATATCGCCGAGGCAATACAAATGCGACATATTTTTGAGCTCATTCTCTGCAGATTTTATGGCATTTATTACCCCAAAACAGAAGCCTGATTTATTGTCAATCTCAACTTTCATTTTTATTAATAATTTCTTCAATTTTTTTCAAAGTCCACTTAAACTGTTCTTCACGTGATAAATTGCTATTGTCAAGAACCAAAGCATCTTCCGCTTTTTTAAGCGGGCTAATTGCTCGGGTTGAATCAATCTCGTCTCGTTCTTTTACATTTTTCAGGATTTCTGCAAAACTTACATCCAACCCATTTTCGCTTAATTCGAGAAAACGACGTTGCGCCCTTATTTCAGGCAAAGCTGTCATAAAAATTTTTAGTTCGGCTTTAGGGAAAACCACCGTTCCGATGTCGCGCCCATCCATAACAATCCCTTTTTTCAGCCCGTTTTCGCGTTGCTGTTTTACCATTTCGCGCCTAACTTCGGCAATGGTACTTATGGGGCTTACATTTTGCGAAACTTCCGGTTTCCGAATTTCTTCTTCAACATTCTCACCATTTAAATAAGTAGTGTTTTTTTCGGTTGATTTATCCCAGATGAAAGTAATTTTAATGTTTTTTAAACCTGAAACAATTTTATCAATTTCGGGTTTTCCATTATTGACCCATCCGTTTCGCAACGCATTAAGTGTAACCGCCCTATACATTGCCCCGCTGTCGATATAAATGTACCCCAGAATTTTTGCCAGTGATTTTGCCATGGTGCTTTTCCCACACGACGAGTGCCCATCGATGGCAATTATAATTTTTTCTCCGGTCATTTTTTATTTGTTTTAAAACAAAAATAATTGTTTTTCTAAAACAGACACTGTTGTCTTTTAATTTGAATTCTCGTTGATATTAATAGCCAATGAAAATAAGTTTGATGAACCGGCCAGGTGAAAGCGGGAAGTTGCAAAATCGAAACGGAACCGTTTAATTTTAATACCAAAACCCAATGAGAGGCCAACCGTTGAAAGCTTTTCCTCAAATTTAAGTTCCTGCCTTCTTTGGTAATTATATCCTGCCCGAATGATAAAATTTTCTGATGGGAGAATTTCAAACCCCAAAACCGCGTGGCGCATAATTTGCTTTGCGAAACTTTCTTCACGTTCAAAAATATTGATTTCCATGTCGCTAACTGGTTCAGGATTGGCCAGATCCCAATTGTTGAGATTTTGCAGGGTAAACGACAAAATAACAGGTGCATGTTGCAAACGGCTGCTAATTCCAGCCTGTAAATTAAACGGGATTGGCTCGCGGGATCCATTGTCGTAATAAGTTGTTATCTGAGTTCCAATGTTTCGAGCCACCAAAGCTACATTGGTAAATTTATTTTTACTTTGATAACTTATTCCTAAATCGGCAGCTATCCCAAAAGATTGATAACTTTCAAAAACCGACAAAATGGGTTTCAGATTTGCCCCGTATCTTAAACGTTTATATTGGTTTGAATAAATAATGTTTAGTGCATATTCGGCTGCGGTAAAATTGTTTCCGGTAAGTTCGCCAAATTCGGTAGCTTCCCTAAAATCACCGTAATTTATATATTGCATTCCAAGGGCAAAATTCCCGATTCCTTCAAACGATTTTGCATACGACACATAACCGTAATTTACATCAGCAAGGTAATTTACATAATTTACCAATAAGGTATTATCCATTTGTTTTTGCAACAATGCAGGATTATAGAATGGCAGGTTCAGGTCAGTAGAATCGGAAATAGCAATTTGAGTTCCGCCAAGTGCAGCAATTCTGGCTGAATTACTTAGTTCAAGAAATTGGTATGTGCTTTCACCACCAACCTGTGCAGCACTTTTTAGAACTGAAAAACAAAATAACACAAATATGTAATACTTTTGTTTCATTCTGACTTACTCGTTTTTATTTGATTAATCAACATAATGTTCGCAATTGACAGATGCTCGTTTCACTAAAACGCCAAAGGTATTTAATTATTATCAGGTAATTTTTATTAACTCCCTGAAAATATCGAAGACTACCGGGCAGGTTTCGCAATTTTTGTGTGAGAGTTCTAAAATCTGGTAAAATCGTTTGCGGTTAGTATGTGGATATTCGCGGCATGCTTTGGGCCGGCTTTCATAAACCAAACAATAGTTGTCGGGCAACAAAAACGGGCAGGGGTGATTTTTGAAAACAAAATCGTTGTCCTCGTCTGTTATAATGTATTGGCTCATAAAATCGGAGGTTTTCATTTTCAGGTGTTTGCTCAACCTTTCGATGTCTTTACCGGATAAACGCGGTCCGATGGTTTTGCAACAATTGGCGCAATCCAGGCAATCAAATTCAGCAAAAGCCTCGTCATGCAAATTATGCACAATATTATCCAGGTTTTTGGGCTTTTTCTTTTTTAGTTTTTTTATGAATGAAGTTATTTCTGTCCGGTTTTTATCGGTCAGGAGTTTTAGTTCTTTTGTGGTTTTGTATTCAACTTTCTTCATTCCTTTATTGAAAAATTAACTTGTCGAGGCTACAAGCTTTTAGCTTTTATTCTGAAACCTGCGACTGAACACTGCGACTGCCAACTTTTTCATGCATTATAAACTTCAATAGCTTTTGATTTTTTTCGTCGGCGTTTAGCCTGAGCTAAAAACAATCCGGCAACCACAACAACAATCCCGACAATTTTTTGAAGTCCAAGTGTTTCATTCAAAATAATAAATGAAAAAACAGCCACAAAAACCGGAATCAAATTTATAAAAGTATTCGAGCGGTTAACTCCCAATTGCCGCACACTTTGTGTAAAGAAAACAAAAGCCAGTGTTGAAGAAAAAACTGCTAATAAAATTATGGCCCGGAATGCCTGCGGATGAAACGGTGTAACAATAAATTCTTTAAAATCGACAGCAAGCCAAACTGGCAAAAACATAAAAATCCCAATAATATTCTGATAGGCAATAATTGTAAGTGTGTTGTACCGCGATGCCAGGTTTTTTAAAACAATAGCATAACCAATGGCCGAAAATACAGCAATAAATTCGAGTCCCACACCCAGTGGCGATGCCTGGAATTTAAACGAACTGTTTAAAACCACCAAGCCTACACCCAAAAAAGAAATAGTTAAACCAGCCACATTTATCCACTTTACTTTTTCGCGATAAAAATACCACGCTGCAATTGGTGTAAAAAGTGGAATAGTTGCAACAATTACCGCAGCCACCGTCGATGAAACATATTTTAAACCATAACTTTCGCCTAAGAAATAAACGAAAGGCTGAAAAAAAGCCATAAGAATAAAAAGCCATAAATCTTTGCGCGAAGGTTTTTGCAATCGTTTCAGAAACAAGCCGATTGATGTGATTAAAACAGCAGAAATGGCCAGCCTGAAGATGACAACCGTAACCGGATTATATGCCAGGTAAGCAATTTTAAACCAGATAAACGAAAAGCTCCAGAAAAATGCAGCTCCCAGTGCTGCTCCAAATGCGACGAAATCTTTGTTTTTCATTTAAAATAATTGGAGGGGCAAAAATAAACAAATTTAAATACCAACTAAAAATGGCGAAAGTAAAATTATTATAAGAAAATTGGTTTATTTGTTCATTATACAAAAAGGAATAGATAATTTTGAGCAGTAAAGTAGAATCATAATTTGAAAATCTAAAGCAAAAGAAAATGTCAGGAAAAAAAATCACTTTTAAATTATTATTGTTTGTGGGAATTGCAGCCTTTGTTTTGCAAGGGTTAACATCGTGCAACCCAGCACCAAAAGAGAAAAACATAGGTTTACAATTGTATTCTGTACGCGATGCAATGAAAGCCGATGTTGCAGGAACAGTGGCCAAAGTTGGTGAAATGGGTTATAAATTTGTAGAAACTGCCGGTTATTCCGATGGTAAAATTTACGATATGGAGCCAGTTGAGTTTAAAGAATTATGCGAAACAAACGGGCTTTTACTTCTTGGTGCACACACCGGACAAGATGTTCCAGATTCAGCTAATTGGGAAAGTACAATGGCCTGGTGGGATGTTTGTATTGATGCTCATGCATCAGCCGGCGTAAAATGGATCGTTCAGCCATGGATGGGAAGAACAGGTTATGAAAGCCTCGACGGATTAAAAAGTTATTGCGAATATTTTAATGCCGTTGGCGAAAAATGCAATGCCAAAGGTATTCGTTTTGGTTACCATAATCACGATAAAGAATTCTCAACCGACCTTGAGGGAAAACCGGTTTACGACTGGATGCTTGAATTAACCGATCCTGCCAAAGTAATGTTTCAATTAGATTTGTACTGGATAGTTGAGGGAGGTAAAGATCCGGTTAATTATTTCAATGACCATGCCGGAAGGTTTGAACTTTGGCATATAAAAGACAAAGAAGAAGTGGGTGCAAGTGGGGAAATGGATTTTGAAGCGATGTTTGCACTTAAAGAAAAATCAGGATTCCAGTATGGAATTGTAGAGGTTGAAGAATATAATTTTGAACCAATCGTTAGTTGCCAGAAAAGTTTGGAATGGCTGAATGCTACAGATTATATTGATTTATAAAAATATAGATTAGTCATTTATGTTGAAGCGGGGACCTAAAATTGAATAAATTTAAGGTCCCCGCTTTTTAGTTAATGATTTTGTGTTTTGCCACTTATTTTCGCAGCAAAGAATTCAATGATCTATTATTTAGAATTTCCCAAATTTAAAAGTCAATCCAAAATTTAGCCCACGTAATACGTTTTCCCCGGTTTCAAATAAATCAATTTTGGAGGTGTACCGATAACTAATTGCTGTAGCAGTCCTGAAAAAACGGGTTAAATTAAATTCAATTTCAATGGCTGGTTCAATTACAAAAAAGACATCGTAATCGTACTGCTTATATTGATGTGAATATTCCCAGGAGTTCCATCCATAATCTTCAATAAGGGCCGCACCACCAATTCCAAAAAGAATTGGAAATGATAAATGAACAGGCATTCGTCCGCCGATAATTGGTTCAACAAAAATACCTCCATACCCTCCGGCAAGAGAGTAGTCCGGCGGTTGATTTTCTAAAAAAGTGTGGTAATCGATGTTATTTACAAATCCGTAACCGCCAAGTCCAATAGCTAAGGAATGATCGAAAATAAATGCCCCCCTGCCTCCTGAAATAAATGCGTCCCTTCCATCGATTTTTGAGTAAGAAAGGGTAAATGCCCCGTAGCCACCATTACTTCGTTGTTTTGAAAAGATAGTTTGAATCTTGTCGTTGCTGTAATCATCCTGGGCATAGGCAAAAGTCATCGCCAATGCCAGAATCAGCAAAACTGCTAATTTTTTCATTGCAAAATATTTAAAAGTTTTTTATTATGAATAATAAATTTGTTTCCGGCTTGAACCCGGGTAGCCAATTTTCAGAAAAGATATTTTAATGTGAAAGCAAAATCAAACAATTGAATCTTGAATATTTCCCTGCCAAATACATCGAAATATGGTTTTACTTCTATCCCAAAAGAAATTGGGGCTTCATAAAAAACATACTCAATGCCTACCAAACCGTCTATTCCTGCTAATAATGCTGTTCGGGTTTCATGCCAACTTGTATTATATTGGTAACGGACAATATCCCAGCTTTCAAATCCGGCATGTATCCCGGCACCATAAAAGAAAACAAGTTGATCGGAAAATTCAAACCAATCATATTGGTGAAATTCTTTAAAGGCATGTAACTGCAATCCACGGTCGCGGGTACTTAGCAACAACTTATATGAATTTGCATCGTCGGTAAAAAACCGGTATTCAAATCCCGAAGAAAGCCCGCCCCTGATACCAACTGCCTGGTTAAAACCCTGAGCCTGCAAAAACAGTCCATTAACAAGAAATATTATGAGTATTAAAATTCGCTTCATTTAGTTGTATTTTTCGCAATTATTAATTGCCTTTAATAACGCGTCCTGTTCCTGAAATATGTGTTTCAATATTAGGATTTCCATAATAATAAATACTACCACTTCCCGAAATAGAGGCTATTAAAAACCGTTGAACATTTGTCCACAAATTTCCTGAGCCGGAAATTTTTGCATTACAATCGCGCAAGTCGAATTCGTATGCATCGATTTCTCCTGAACCACTAATAATAAAATTGGCAATGTTTGCATTTCCCGATAAAAACAAGTTTCCCGAACCTGAAATAAGAGCATCAATAATTATTGCATCAATTGCGGTTTCAATGCTGCCGGATCCTGAAATAACAAGGTTAAAATTTTCTGCAACAAAAAAGTCGGTTGTAATTTCCCCCGAACCACTTTGAACAACCTTGTCTAAATATGGCAAAGTAATGTAAACTTCCATTGGCAACCGGTTTTTTACGATATGAAATCCATTAATATGAATTCGAAGATTGTTGCCTGTTACATCGGTCTCAATGTATGGAAGAATGTTTGATTCTGCATTAACTATCACCTCGAATTCCTGGCCCTTGGTAATGTGAACGTTAAATGCCCCTTCCGATATCACCTGATTAAATTCGTTAGTAATCCTTCCTTCGGTAACAGAAATCCCATTTCCGAGAATGGTAAAATCTTCGATGCAGCCGGTGTTTACAAAAAGTAATACAACTGAGCTTAAAATTAGTAGTTTAATTGTTTTCATCTCTTTAAAATTTTTGTTTTCAATAGAACTCGCCATGGTTATAATGCCGACTTTAATCAGAGCTCATTCATGGCTCGTTACATGAATTAATAATCTGTCTTTTCTGTTTTCTTACTTTAAATGACAATTGCTTTTTTAAAGGGTTGCAAAAAACATGCAAAAAATAATTACAAAATTACAAACTATTGATTATTAATCTATTTCGATGGAAAACATAACTTTTTTATGAGAATAGTTGTGAGGTTAACGATTTCATTTTCCTAACCTGAATTATTCATGAGTTTTTCGTTATGAGAATTCAAAATGCACAGAATAAAGGGAAGCACAGAGTTGAGCCTCGCAGAAATAGCCTTAGCTATTTTGAGAAGCGAGAATCGAGCATTCTCTTTATTCAAAGCAGTTTGATTTCGGAATAGATAAATTTATGAATAGTTCAGGCTAAATATCAGATACGGGGAAACTGTTTAAACAGAGCCTTATACCAATATAACCACAAAATGCCGCATATATATTCGTTCTTTTTCGTTTCTACTCCGTTAAAAAATCCTATCGTAGCTATGGCTATGCTACAATTTTTTGCCTCGTATAAACAAAAAAATAACTTCATATCCAATACGGCATTTTATAATTAAATTGGTATTAATAGGTTAAAATATTAATTTCGCCGGAAGTGGCATTAATAAAAAGTTTAGTATCGTTTTCTGTTTTGCCACCAAACTTTCCTTTCAATTTCACTTTCCCTTCTTTTTCGTCCAATTTACTTTCTTCATCAATTTCAATTTCGCGGCACAAGTCAATATCCGCTTTGGTGTGGGTAATTTCGAACCCGAATTCCGAACCGGGATCGAAATAAATATTTAGGTCGGTAGATTTCGATTCGATAAAAATATTGCTGAAATCAGGGGATATTTTTTCAATGTCGAGATCGCCATAATCTGCTCTTAAAGTTAACCTGTCGGTGAGTTCATTAAATCTGAAGTTTGAAAAACTGCCTTTAGCCTCAACCAAACCGGCCACACTAATACGAAATTTGTCGCGGCGAGAATTTGCATCCAGCTCATTTATTTCAATTATTTCGAACGTTGACGATTTACTTTGTATTTTCAACGACAACGCTTTTCTTATGTACAATTCGCTATAATTACAGTCGAGCCACCCATTTTCAATTTTATTGATAGTTGCATCGGCAAAATTAAGATTTAGGTCAACTTTCCCACCAAAATTGTGCGATTTGAGGTTTCCGTTAGAAAGATTTATTTCAACATCTCCCAAATAATCACCAATAAAAATGTCTCCAAATTTGTTTTCAACTTTTAGTTCATTTGATTTCGGAAGCCAAACCTCGTAGTCAATTTCTATGTTCCCATCCGTTTGAAGCAGTGTCTCTTTAAATTTCAGGATCTCTTTTTCTAATCCACTGCGGTTTTGGCCGACCTCTGTTCTAACTATTAAGAAGTGCTGGCTGCTGGTGAAGTCAAAATCAATTTCTTCTATCGATTTTTCCAGTTTCGAAAGCTTTTTTTCTTCCACCCGTATTTTAATTTCAAATATTACCGAGTCTTTTTCCCATGTATTTAATTCTACCTTTCCGTATTTGTTTGAAATTTCGATACGTGTTTCGGGGGTAACTTTAAAATGTTTACTTATTTCTTTTGTTTCGGTGAACTGTGCACTTGCAAAATATGGCAAAAGCCAACTCACGAAAATAAGACATCCTATAAATTTAAATCTTTTCATCATTTCTTCTTAACAATTAATTTGTTCAAGCACCTGATCCACTAGTTTTAAGCGGAAACGGTTGTTCTCGATCATGGCTTCTATTACAGCTTTTTTCGATACATTTTCTTTCAAATCAACTTTTAAAATATTGTACATTTCTTCCAGTTCTATAAGATCTGTTTCAATTTCCTCTTTTAATTCAGGAAAAGTGTAGTAACATTTTCGAATTTCTTTGAGCTTGCCATTTACTTGCTGGGCATAAAAAGTCTCGGCTTCAATTAATTCGCGCATTTCCGGGTCAGAACTATTTCCTGCGTAACTTCCCGGAGCCAGAATACCGGTATTAAACAATAATACTGAAGTTACTACAACAACTACAATAACTGCTGCTACACGAATCAAATGAGCATTCAACCGGATTACCTTTGTTTTGCCTGTAGCTGCTGAAATGTTTTCCCAAACTTTGGTAGAAGGTTCCAATTGGTCGAACTCTTCGCGGTTGGTTTTTATGAAATTTTCTAAGCGATCAGTTTTCATGTTGACTCGTTTTTTGTTCTTTTAGAATTTCAATAATGCTTCTTTTAGCTCTCGACAACTGGCTTTTCGAAGTTGATTCTGTAATTTTCAAAATCTGTGAAATTTCAGCATGATCGTATCCTTCAAGCAAGTAAAGTGAAAAAACCATCCTGCCTCCTTCAGGTAACTTTTCCAGCGCATTTGTAATATTTGTAACACTAAATTGTACTTCCGCTTCCTCTTCTTCCCGAAGTTCATATTGGTAAATTTCCTCGCAGTACATCAGTTCCACTTTTTTCTTGTTTATTGTATTTATGCAAGTATTTATTACAATTCGTTTTAACCAGGAACCAAAATTTGATTCATACCTGAAAGTATCCAATTTCAAAAATGCCTGAGTGAATGCTTCCTGAAGCATGTCTTCTGCTTTTTCGCGGTTGTTCATCATTCGGAAACACACATTAAACATAGCTTTCGAATACAATTGGTAAAGTTCGAATTGTGCACTGTTATTTCCGTTTTTACAGGCATCAATAATACTTTTATGTATGTACTCTTTTTGTCCCAATCCGTAAACTTTCAACTTAAATGACAAATAAAAAGAGAGAGGGTTGCAATTATTTATTTAACCTGAACTATTCATAAATTTATCTATTCCGAAATCAAACTGCTTTGAATAAAGAGAATGCTCGATTCTCGCTTCTCAAAATAGCTAAGGCTATTTCTG
>Ga0233447_1001905_pt1 | contig 15930 bp, 17 predicted proteins | sample SI_124_October20_3_FD_183014 | JGI IMG/M metagenome (GOLD analysis project Ga0233447, IMG submission 183014) | Seawater microbial communities from Saanich Inlet, British Columbia, Canada - SI_124_October2016_135_MG | ecosystem: Environmental > Aquatic > Marine > Inlet | place: Canada: British...
AACTTTATTTCGGCAAAATACCTTACTTTGATTTACAAACAAAATTATGTCATTCTATTATGAATTATACATATATTCCGTGCTTCAGGATGACGTTCTAATAAACAACGCTGATTAGAACGTCATGCAGAATTCATTTCGGCATCTCAACAGTTCTTTTTCATTATGCCTAATAAATTTATGTGAACTCTCGAAATAACATTTATTAGTTATTTAGCAGATTTTTACTCAATGCCTGCAAAGTATCTTTTTTATGTTTTTTTGGCACCAAAACAGAAATATTAAATTTGCTTCCACCATAAGAAATCATCCGAATTGGAATTCCGTCGAGAGCTCCAAAGACCTTTGAGGCAAATCCTTTTTCTTCTTCAATAATATCTCCAACAATACAAACAATCGACATATTTGAATCAATTTCAACGGTTCCAAATTTATCCAGCTCATCTTTAATTTCATCCAGATTTTGTGTATTATCGATGGTAATTGAAACGGCAACCTCCGAGGTTGAAATCATATCGATCGGAGTTTTAAAAGTTTCAAAAACAGCAAAAATATTTTTAAGAAAACCGTAGGCATTTAACATTCTGCCAGAACGAATTTTAATGGCTGTAATTCCATCTTTTGCCGCAACGGCTTTTATTCCTTTTCCATCCGATTCGGCGGTAATTAGTGTTCCACTATCTTTTGGATTCATTGTGTTTTTTAACCGAACAGGTATATTTTCAACACGCGCCGGAAGTACGGTTTGCGGATGCAAAATCTTAGCTCCAAAGTACGCTAACTCGGCCGCCTCATTAAAAGAAAGTTGATTGATTTTTTTTGTTCCCTCCACAAAACGAGGGTCGTTATTATGAAATCCGTCAATATCTGTCCAAATTTGAATTTCCTCAGATTTTATGGCTGCACCAATTAAAGATGCCGTGTAATCACTCCCGCCACGTTGCAAATTGTCGATTTCGTTATCCGAATTTTTGCAAATAAACCCTTGGGTAATATAATAATCGGCTTCACCAATTTCATCTAAAACAGGTTTTATATTTTTCCTGATATGTTGTAAATCGGCAGCTTTGTCTTCATCAATTTTCATAAAATCGAGGGCTGGCAAAAGTTTTGCACGGTACCCATTTTCATTCATTAACAACGCTACTAATTGTGTTGAAATTAGTTCCCCTTGCGCCAAAATTGTATTCTCGCCAATTTGGTCAAACTTACCCGATGTAAAAGATTTAATAATATTGAAACTCTCTTTTACAACTTCTAAACCCTTCTTTTTATTTTCATCAGAAGTAAAAAGTTCAGATACTACCTTTTTGTATTTTGCTTCTAACTTTCCAATAAATATATTAGCCGCGTCTTTGTTCTTTTTATACAAATAATCTACAATTTCTACCAGCGAATTTGTAGTACCCGACATTGCAGAAAGCACGACAATCTTTTGTTCTCCGTTGGTAATTAAATCCATAACTGCACGCATCGTTTCCGGCGAGCCAACCGACGTTCCTCCGAATTTTAAAACTTTCATTCTAACAAATATTAATCAAATTAAACTGAAGTGTGCAAAGATGAATATTTTTTGTGTGATATTAAAAAACTCACATCATTTTGTATAAATATTCAAGTTTGATGAATATTTATTAATGTTGCGAATATGATAACTATCACAAATATCATTTTATCAATTCAAACGTTTAGAATTAACTTTGAAGCAAATAAAAATAATTAAAATGAAACAGCTACTTCTTATTTTATCGATTGTATTATTTTCCCAAATTAATGTCTTTTCGCAGGAACAATCTGCTTATTTTCAAATTGGCACATCATCAGAAAGTATTAACGATGCAATGGCCGAAGTTAAAACAGCCCTTCAAAATTCGGGTTTTAAAGTGATTGGAGAATACCAACCTGGCAACACTAAAAACCTTGCGGTCGTTTGTTACACACACAGCGAATTAGAAAAAATTGCATTGGATTTTTCCGATCGTGGATCACTTGCTGCGGCATTAAAAGTTGGTTTTCAAAAAGAGGGGAATTCAGTAAAAATAAGCATGATTAATCCGATGTATTTATTTTATGCATATTTTATTGATGGAGTTGAGAAGCACGAAAAAGAGCTTGCAAAAATTTCGAATGATGCTAAAACTGCAATGAAAAATGTAGGTTCAGAATTCACTCCTTTTGGTGGAAAACTCGATAAGGAAAAACTCCAAAAATATCATTATAAAGTTATGATGCCTTATTTTAAAGATGCCGAGGAATTAAATAAGTTCGATTCTTTTGAAGATGGTTTAAAAGTCATTCAGAAAAATTTAGCCAGTGGAAAAGGCAATACTCAGAAAGTTTATGAATTAATTTATCCGGATAAAAAGGTGGCTGTTTTTGGTGTTGGTCTTTTAAATCCTGATGATGGCGAGCCGAAATTCCTGCCAATTATTGGTGAAGAAAATATTGCTGCAATGCCGTACGAATTAATTTTGCAAGGAAATACAGCAACCATTTTGCCGGGCAAATACCGCCTTGCATTGAGTTGGCCGGAATTAACCATGGGAACTTTTATGAAAATAATGAGTACGCCGGGCGATATAAAAGATACAATGGAAGGGTTAACAAAATAGAGTTACTAATTTTAAGACACTAACTGAATTCTAAGGGCCAATCTGAAATTACGGATTGGCTCTTTTTATTTTATCTAAAACCGCTTTCAATTCATTACTATTCTTCAGATTTACCAAAATAAGGCTATTCAATTTATTGTAACTGTTCAATACTTTTTTTTCAGCTTCCATTGCATAATCATCTAGCCAAAAAAACATTGAATCAAAATCAATAACTTCTGTTTTTAAATCGTTCCAATATGCCGGTGAAATAGTTTTGAGTTTTTCTATTATTTCAGTGGGATAATACTTTGAGAGATATTGAACTGCTTTGTTCTCGCCTCCCCTGCAATGTGTTGTCAACCAATAGCATTCAAAATTTTCCTTTAAAAATGAGATTAATTCAACAGCAAAATCTGGAATACTTCCATCTTTCATTAAAAGGACACCGTCAATATCAAGGTATATTTTACAATTTTTGTTCATCTTATTTATTTTTTAAACACAAACAACACAATTGATAATGAACACATTATAATTTTCACTAATTTAGTTGAAACAATTTAAAAAGCGATCTTACTTTAATGAAAAAAGAGAGCATCACTTCTGAAATAAAACTCAGGATAAAAAGTTTTCAGGGTAAACATTGCATTTATCGTGAACGGGAATTATATATTCATTCAAAAATAAGTTTAATAAAAATTGAAGATTGGGGTGTTTGGATTACCTTAAAAGATTTAAATTCCTCAGGATTTACCGGTCAACTCCGTAGCCAACCGGAAACCGATATTTGGAAAGTTGGTGCCAGTTGGGAAGTATTTTCAGTTTTGCCACAAAAATGGGGAGCCACTTATGTGGGATGGACAATTTACTTCGAACCCGACCTGGTGAAAGGAGTATGTAATTATGCTGAAACCTTAATTAAACTCGACTATAAACAACGACAAAAACACCTTCGTAACTGCATTCATCATTTACTTACTAAAAAATCATTCTTGTATATTAAAAAGTAATGAAAATCAAATATTGAAAAACCATGCAAAAAAAACCATCAATCAAATACCCTTTCCCACATGGTTGGTACACAATTGGTTATGGCGAACAATGGGACATTTTGGTGACTTATGGGTTTCTTCCTTTTGAGCTTTTACCGCCAATTGATCCCCAAATTTTAAAAGGGGAATTTCAATGGTTACCAGAATTATCAGGGGAATGGGAAAAGTTTGTGATGATGGAAGACCTAAGCAATAATTTTTCAAATATTTGCAAATCGGCTGAAAATTTGGGCATTGAACTACCAAAATCTTTTCTGAATTTTATGGGTTCACCTCTTTATCAAAACCACATGATTTCAAGCACCAATTGTTACTTTGAACTTCCGGAAAAAATAACAAAAAGTCCGGGCAATGACGGAGGATATTTTATCCGGTTTATGAACGATGAACAAGATGCAATGCTCTGGTATTTATACATCGATAAAGAAGGAAATCATTCAGTTGCAACCTCAAGATATGTAATCGATTACAATTATTTTAGTGGACCTTCTCTTGAAAAAATATTGGAAGATATAGTAATTTGTGCCCCATCTTTCGAAGAATTTATCTATCGTTTTTGGATTGAAAACAGAATTTGGCATTCCAGCATTTTCAAACTTCCAATATCAAAAGTAGAGGAAGACTATTTAAATAAGGCCATCGAATTAATTAATAATTCTAAAAGTGGTTAATTTATTTTTCACAACTCAATTCGCCTTAAAATTATGAAAGACGTCCTTCAAAAAAGCTTAATCTTAATAAACAAATACAAAAAACTATTTGATCAATTTGGGTATTTAGTTGATTCAAATTGCCAGGAGTTGGCAAAAAATAAAATTAAACGCTTGCAGGGTGCTTATAAAATACGAGACTCAAAAATGTGCAATAAAATAATTGATGATTTGAACCAAACTATTTTTCGTTTGAGCTTCAAAAAACAGGAAGATTTATCGATGTTTTCAAACTTTGGCGTTTTGTTATTTACCTGGAGAAAACTTTCCGAACCTCATCTTTTGAATTCAACTAATTACCTTAAATCGGTTCAACATTTTAATAGTTTACTAAAAGAAATGAAAAATGATACAGAAACCGTAATAGTAAAATTATCATCAATTTATGCTGAACTCATGGAAACCGGAACATTTGTTTCCGGCGGAATTCAATGTGCTAAATGCGGCACAATTAACTCCCCTCCTGAAATCTATTGTGAGAATACAAATTGTAGTGCCAGTTGGATTGAAAGTTTAAATTTCGATATTTTACAAGAATAAGAATTATTGAAACCAATTTTTTCAACCTACGTAACTTTACATTAAATATTGATCTTTTATTTTATAAAACAGATCAAATTAACAGCAAATCAAAATGCCATTATTTCAATCGAAACGAGTAACCAAACGAAATGAGTTAATTAGCGCAGCACAAAATGTTGTAGTTGAAGTGAATGAAAATTACAAACACGAAAGAGGGGATTTTGTATCCACACCTCGTCATACTTGTAAAGAACCGACATTGAAGATTATTGAACAGTCCTTTAGAAAATATAAATTGAGAAAGGTAAGAAATTCAGAACCTCATGATTTTAAAATAAAAGTGACAATAAATGGGTTTTGTTTTCCCAAAAATTATAAATGGACAAATGGTCGGGAAGATGTCGTTTATTCAGGTGCCAGTGTTAATGGCAATTTCCGGTTTTATACCGAAGAAAACTTACCGCAAATTAAACGTTCATTTTCGGGAATAAAAGACAATCCTGAAACTTTGCGCGATCCGGGATATCGTACACGGCCTGTTCATGCCCCTTTTAACGATGCTTTTAACAAATCGAATTTTAATAAAAAGCTGGAACGGGTATTGTTTCGGTTTTATCAAAACAGGTTAAGCGCACAAGTTTAATTTTTGAATTTATCTAAAACGAAATCAACGAAATCCCTGCCGGAAGGATCTTCAATTCCAATTCCAGGAGCATAAACAACAGCTTCCAAACCGACTTTTTCAGCTTTTTCTTTTAAAACTTTTGCATGCAAGGGATGATGATTTATTTCTCCTTGAGTTGTTGGAATTCCACCTTCTTGTTTATTAAAAACAAATATCGGCGGATCGTTTTTGTCCATTTTCCCTAAAAAATCAAGTTCTTTTCTTATATCCGTTTTTTGTTCAAAATCAATTCCATCTGCCGACTTAAAACCAAAAGCACGTGCAATTAACAATTGTTGCTCAGATCCATTTGTGACGGGAATTCCTAAAATTTTTTGCCATTGAAATATGTCGTATGTCGATTGTGTGTTAAAAGCACCAGCACACGAAATCCGCGTTGATTCACGTAAAACTGGATCCTCGTTTAACGGGTCAGCCATGTCATCGGAAAAAGCAATCCACAAAGAAGTTCCGGCACCTGCCGAACCACCGGAACAGGCAACCTTGTTTTTATCAATATTATACTTTTCAGCATTGTAACGGATGTACTGAAGACACCGTTTTGAATCCATTAAACTGGCAAGAATTCCATACGGTTCTTCGTTCAAAAACCGATAATTAATTGTGGCTATAGAAATGCCCGCCTCCAAAAGCCGCGGCCAGTCCTTGCAATCGTAATATTTCGATTTATCGCCTCCTGTAAAACCACCTCCGTGAATGTAAATAACAAGTGGTGTCGGATTTTCAGAATCTGCCAGCCAAATATCAAAAGTATTTCTTTCGTGGCTGCCGTATTTTTCGTTCACAAAAGTTACAAAAACACTATCTTTTGTAAGGGGTTTTATTTTATCTTGAATAATATTCACCTCAAATTTTTATAAAAAATTCGGTGCAAATGTAACATTTATGTGAAACCGAGAAAATGATGCTCCAGGAATTCAGGTTGTCGATGGATAAAATATTTTCCCGTGGGAGTCGATATGATTCTTTAATTCAAGATTAGAGATGGATTCGTAGTGGGTTAAATCAAAAAAATAAGGAATCGGCAAATCGTGTTCTAGTTTTACTTTCAATTTTAACACAATTTCCTGCGTAATTTTTTTGCCAAATAAAACAATATCTATGTCACTTCCCTGTTTAAAGTTCCCAATTGCCCGCGATCCATAAATACTTGCTTTTTCAATTTCTTCAAATTCTGAAATTGCATACATTATTAGTTTATAACTTTTTGGTGCAATCCCAAACATTACTCTTTATTTAAACCTTTAAAAAATATAAAAACCCTTTTTATCTCCGGGAAATACGCCGTTGAAATCTGATGAATTGCCTCATAAAAAACTTTCTCATCATACGTGTGTGCCATCAAATTTCTTTTTTCAAGCATATCCATCCAGATTTCCCCATTTCCAATTATTTCATATTGAAACCCTTTTTTTATCGCTTCTCTCGGAAATTTTACTTCTACATTTTGACTTTCCAGATAATCCTTTATGGTTTTCCATGCCAATTCAAAAGTATATTCAAACCGCTGTACCAAACCTTCTTTTTCCAAATCAGACAAAGTTTGTAGCTCGACCACAGCACTTTCCAATTGGAGGAATGCTTTTTCAAAATTCTGAAACCGTTGTTTCCATCGAATTGATTTATTATTCATACTAAGGAAAAATTACAAAATTATATGAGCTGAAATTACAAAATTTATGTGAATTAGAAACTTCCAAAAATAGTGTGCTTTTCAGAATTAAAATAAATGGTAGAATAAATATTAAAGTTTTCCTTGTTCGTAGTTAATTTTCGTTCGATGTATAAAACAGGCTGCCCTGACTTTAATTTCAGAAGCTTTTTAATGTGTTTGTGAGGTTTTACAGCTTTTAATTGTTGCTCACCGCCCAGAATTTCAATTTGATAGTGTTTGCGCAGAATCTCGAATAACGATTTGTTTTCAAAAGAATGTTGAGTTATTCGCTGAAGAAAAATATTTGGCAGATGATTAATGTCGTAAAAAACAGGTTCATCATCAACATATCGCAGTCGCTCCAGATAAATACAACCAGATTCTTTTTCTAACTCCGACAGAACAAACGGAAATATTTCGGGCCATGTTTTTATGAGGGGTTTTTGTAAAATATCTGTTTTCAAATAACGAACACCAACTGCCGACGCTGTTCCGGAAATCGACAAAATCCCAATATTCTGTGGTGGTTTTCTAACAATGCTTCCTTTTCCCTGTTTTTTCAAAATCAACCCATCTTTTACCAACGAATCGAGTGCATGACGAACCGTGGGTCGAGTCATTTCATAAACCGTACAAAGCTCATTCTCCGAAGGCAACAAACTTCCCTCCTCGTAAACACCTGTTAAAATATGTTTTCGAAGAATCTCATACAATTTTCTATATTGAGGAATTTGTTCCATTGCAGCTTCAAAGTTAAGAAAAAATTAAACATTCAAAACAACTTGTAAATACAAGTTAAATAATATATTTTTACATTCTGAAAACAAATAAAAACTCAAGATACTTATATTAAGCGAATTACGATTTTATTCAAATAATATTTGTACCTACAAGTTACGCTAAAAACATAAATTGTAAAATATGGCAATACCTGTTTTAATGCCTCGCCAAGGACAATCTGTTGAATCTTGCATTTTAGGGCAGTGGTATAAATCGGTAGGAGAAGAAGTTAGCGAAGGTGATATTCTTTTTTCCTACGAAACCGACAAAGCTTCTTTTGAGGAGGAAGCCAAAGAAGACGGCATTCTTCTCGCAACATTTTTTGAAGAGGGAGACGAAGTACCTGTTTTGGTAAACGTGGCAGTTCTCGGAAACAAAGGCGAATCATTCGACGAATTCAAACCGGGAGTGGTACCAGTTAAAGAAAAGTCAGAAGTTAAAACTCAGGAAAAAGCTTCAAAAGTAATTGAATTTGAGGTTGAAGATGAATCTCCAAATAAACGAATCAGAATTTCTCCGTTGGCGAAAAAAATGGCTGAGAAGATGGAAATTAATTTGCAGGCATTAAAAGGTTCCGGCCCGCATGGCAGAATTATTGCCCGCGATATTGAGACAGCTACTAAAAAAGTTGTTTCAATAGTTCAGGAAAAAAATTTGGAATCGGGCGATGATTTTGAAGTTAAATCAATTCCAAATATTCGCAAACTGATTGCAAATGCGATGCATCAATCTTTACAAAATTCGGCTCAACTTACACATCACATGAGTGCCGATGCCAGAAAAATAATGAGGCTGCGTAAAAAATTCAAACAAGAATTTGTTGAAGGCACAGTTTCCCAAAATGTTACCATTAACGATTTGGTTTGTTTCGCAGTTATTCGTGCATTGAAAATATTTCCACAGGCAAATACACACTACCACGGCGATAAAATGAAATGGTTCAAAAAAGTACATCTTGGTTTAGCCGTTGATACCGAACGTGGATTAATGGTTCCGACTGTTCTTAATTCTGATGATTTATCAATTGCAGGACTTTCAAGTCAACTTCAACAAGTAGCTAATCAGAGTAAAAGCGGGAATATTAATCCTGATTTATTAAATCCGGCAGCTGCAACATTTACCGTTTCAAACCTTGGAAATTATGGCGTTGAAATGTTTACTCCGGTAATTAACTTACCACAAACAGCCATTTTGGGAGTTTGTACAATAATTCCCCGTCCAAAAGAAATCGAAGAAGGAGTTTATGGATTTGTTCCGATGATGGGACTTTCGTTAACGTACAATCATCAAGCTCTTGACGGAGGTGAAGCAACATTGTTTTTAGCAGAAATTAAGACTCAAATAGAAAACCTCGAAGTTTAGAGTTCAGCGTTCAAAGTTCAAAGTTTAAAGAAATGGGAACATTTAATCGATTTGAGGATATCATAGCATGGCAAAAAGCACGTGTTCTTTGTAAGCTAATTAATGGCTATACTTTGAAAGGACTCTTTGCGAAAGATTTCAAACTAATTGGACAAATTAAAGGTTCGTCAATGGACAATATTGCAGAGGGATTCGAAAGAGGTGGCAACAAAGAATTTATTCAATTTTTAGCTATTTCGAAAGGTTCTGTGGGTGAAACACGCTCACAACTTTTTAGAGCTTTAGATAACGAATACATTTCAAAACAAGAGTTTCAGGAAGCCTACAATTTGGCAGATGAAGTTGGTAAATTAACTGGTGCTTTGATGAAACATCTGAAATCAAGTGAACTAAAAGGAAGTAAGTACAAATAATCAACACATTTATGTAAGGCATTCTCGGAACTTTGAACCTTGAACCTTGAACTCTGAACTAATAACAACAAGAAATAATAATTCAAAACATAGCAAAATGCCAAAAGTACAATACATCAACCCAGATGAAGTTCGTAAACCGGGACAAATTGAATTCAAACCAATTCCTGTAAATCAGTACAACAAAACAGTTGCAGAGGAAAAAGAGAATTTTTCGAATGAGGATTTAATCCGGATTTTTCACGACATGGTTGTTATTCGCGAATTCGAAACCATGTTAAACCTGATAAAAACCCGCGGCGAATACAACGACATTCCCTACAATCATCCTGGGCCGGCTCACCTTTCAATTGGACAAGAAGCCGCTGCGGTTGGAATGGCTTACACTTTAGGAGTTGAAGATTTTATCTTCGGTTCACACCGAAGTCATGGCGAAATTCTTGCTAAAGGTTTGTCAGCAATCCACAAACTAACCGACAAGCAATTAATCGAAATAATGGACACCCATTTCGATGGAAAAACAGCAGCACCTGTAAAAGCAGGTCATTCCGGAACGACAAAAGAATTGGCAGTTAAATTTCTGATTTACGGAACGCTTGCAGAAATTTTCGCCCGCGAAACCGGGTTCAACAAAGGACTGGGTGGTTCGATGCACGCATTTTTTACTCCGTTTGGTGTTTATCCCAATAATGCAATTGTTGGTGGTTCGGGCGATATTTCGGTGGGAGCTGCTTTATTCAAAAAAGTGAACCGAAAAGAAGGAATCATAGTTGCTAATATCGGAGATGCCTCAATGGCTTGCGGCCCCGTTTGGGAAGGACTTACTTTTGCAACCATGGATCAGTTTACCGATTTATGGGAAGGCGACATGAAAGGTGGATTACCATTAATTGTCAACATCATGAACAATCAATACGGAATGGGCGGACAAACCTGCGGCGAAACTATGGGTTACGATATTGCTGCTCGTATTGGAGCCGGTTTAAATGCCGACCAAATGCATGCCGAGCGTGTTGATGGTTACAATCCGCTGGCAGTAATTGATGCTTATAAACGCAAAAAGAAAATCATTGAAGAAAAACGGGGCCCGGTACTTTTAGATGTTTTAACCTATCGCTACAGCGGACATTCTCCTTCCGATGCATCGTCGTACCGCACAAAAGAAGAGGTTGAGGCCTGGGAAAAACAAGATTCAATTGTGTGGTTTGCAAGCGAATTGGTAAAAGCCGGAGTTGCTACTGTTGCTGAATTAGAAGAAATAAAATCTGAAACAACTGATTTGGTTTCACACGCGCTAAAACTGGCTATCGACGATGAAGTTTCGCCACACATGGATATGAAAAATCATCCAAACCTTATTGGGGAAATGATGTTCAGCAACGAATCGGTTGATAAAATGGAAGATGGCGAGCCGGAAGTAAATCATCCGATGGAAGAGAATCCGCGTGTTAAACAACTGGCAAACAAGGAGCGGTTTATGTTTGATGAAAACGGCAAACCACATTCAAAAATTAAAACTTACGGTTTACGCGACGGACTTTTTGAAGCCATCGTCGACCGTTTTTATAAAGACCCAACTTTAATTGCTTACGGTGAAGAAAACCGTGATTGGGGCGGGGCATTTGCAGTTTATCGTGGATTAACAGAAGCACTTCCGTACAACCGCCTGTTTAACTCCCCTATTTCGGAGGCAGCAATTGTTGGTACTGCAATTGGTTATGCAATGTGTGGCGGTCGTGTGATTCCGGAGATAATGTATTGCGATTTTCTTGGTCGTGCCGGCGACGAAGTTTTTAACCAACTTCCAAAATGGCAGGCAATGAGTGGAAATGTGCTAAAAATGCCTGTGGTAATCCGAGTTTCAGTTGGTTCGAAATATGGGGCGCAACATTCACAAGACTGGACAGCTTTAGCAGCTCACATTCCCGGATTAAAAGTGGTATTCCCGGTTACACCGTACGATGCAAAAGGATTAATGAACAGCGCACTGCAAGGAACCGATCCGGTAATATTCTTTGAAAGTCAGCGACTTTACGATATCGGAGAACAGTTCCACGAAGGTGGGGTGCCGGAGGGATATTACGAACTTCCAATGGGCGAACCCGATGTAAAAAAGGAAGGAAGTGATATTACAATTTTAACAATCGGTGCAACTTTATACCGTGCGTTGGATGCAGCAAAAACATTGGAAGAAAAATATAATCTTTCTGCTGAAGTTATTGATGCCCGCTCGATGGTTCCGTTCAATTACGAACCGGTAATCGAATCATTGAAAAAAACCGGGAGGATAATTATTTCCGGTGATGCTTCGGGGCGGGGTTCGTTCCTGCGCGATTTGGCTTCGAACATCACAGAACTGGCATTCGATTATTTAGATGCTCCACCAGTAGTTGTTGGATCGCGAAACTGGATTATTCCGGCGCACGAAATTGAAGACTATTTCTTTCCCCAACCTGAATGGATTATTGACGCCATTCACACAAAAATAATTCCTTTGGATGGCCATATTTGTGAAAACGATTTTACCGATGCGGAACAATTAGACCGAAATGCAAGAGGAATTTAGGGTGATGCGGTTTTCAATCCGCATACATAAATGGAAGTTTGAAACTTCCACACCCACAAAAATCCGGATTCAAAAGAGTCCGGATTTTTGTTTCGAAAACACTATACCAAAGGACAACCCAAATCATTCACTTTTACTATTTTGCAGTCGATTCAGAAATTTACAAAATGACATTTAATAAAAAGCATCATGTTGACTTTAATAAAACCAGGAATAATTTGATTGGGTTTAATCTAACGCAACAAACAATAATTCGTTTCTTATAATTTACTATTTTTGTAAAGGTTGATTTAAAAGATAATGACCGAAGAAGAAAAAACAAATATTAAATTAAAATTAAAAGAAGCTCTTTCAAAAGAAAAAGAAGTTTCAAAAATTATAATCTTTGGATCATTTTTAAAAATAAAAAATCCGAACGATATTGATATTGCAATTTTTCAGGATAGTAAAGAAGTATATTTTAAACTTTCATTAAAATACAGGAAGCTAACCCGACAAATTGCCAACATAATTCCTTTGGATATTATTCCGCTCAAAAATAATTCAAAGGGAATGTTTATGAGTGAAATTAACCTTGGAGAAACAATTTATGAAAGATGAAGCTAAAATATGGCTGAGCTATGCTTTAGAAAATTTGAAATCTTCAGAGATTCTGCTAGAAAGTTCATTGTTTAATCCATGTTTGCAAAATGCACAACAATGTGTTGAGAAATCAATGAAAGCCTTATTAATTGAAAAAGGGATTACAACAAAAAAAACACACGATATATTTGAAATCAACCGCATTATTAAAACAAACAAAATTCAAATTTCAATTACTGATGATGAATGCGACATCATTAACACCATTTACTTACCTTCAAAATATCCCTTGGGAAGTGTGTTACCTGATTTTATTCCAGACCATAAATTTTGCAAAGAAATAATTACTATTTCTAAAAAGGTTTATTTTGAAATAGAGGAGCTTTTACACAAAAAATCATTTTGATAAATACAAAACACCAAAAACAGGATACCAAAGGACAGCCCAATTCACTCACTTTTGTTAATTTGCAGTCTCAAATTAGAATCGATTACAATGGCTATACATAAAAGCATTTTTACTAATTTCCCTGAAACCCGGGAACTATTGGATTGGTATAAAAATCAACCAAAAAAATCAACTCCCAACATAAACGGACACATTCATACGCCACACTCGTTTAGTGCGTTTTCTGAAATTGAACAAGCTTTTCAACTGGCAAAATCAGAAGATGTGAGTGTTTTGGGAATCAACGATTTTTACACCACCGATGGTTTTAATGAGTTTGCTGAGTTAGCAACAAAAAACAAAATTTTCCCATTATTCAATATTGAATTTATGGCCTTGCAAAACGATTTGCAGAAAGCCGGAATTCGTGTAAACGATCCAAATAATCCGGGACGGACATATATGAGCGGAAAAGGATTGTGCCAGCCAGCAAAAATGAGCGAAATTTCATTTAAAAAAATTCGTAATTTACAGGATGACAGCAATCGCCAAACTTTTGAAATGGTGGCAAAATTAAATGACTTTTTTGCTGAAAATAATATCGATATTAAATTTGATGCAGCAGAAGTTCAATCCCGGTTGGCAAAAAATCTTTTCCGTGAAAGACACATTGCACAAGCAATTCGTATTGCTGTATTTGAAAAAGAAAATACAGATTTTGGGCGCGCAAAGCTCCTGAATTCTATTTTTTTGGGGAAAGAAATAAAATCAGCGATTGACAATTTGGCCGGTCTGGAAAACGAAATCCGTAGCAACCTTTTAAAAGTTGGCGGCGCAGCATTTGTTCCCGAAGATCCTAAAGCTTTCCTTTCGTTGGAAGAAGTAATGGATTTGATTATTGATGCTGGTGGAATTCCTTGTTACCCGGTTCTTTTAGATTTTGGAAATGGGAATTTTACCGATTACGAAGCAAACAAAGAGAAATTACTACAAACATTTATTGATAAAAATATTTATTCAATTGAATTAATTCCGGGTCGAAACGAATATAATATTCTTAAAGATTTTGTTTCCTTTTTTAACAAAAACGGATTTGTAATTACCTTTGGAACTGAGCACAACACACCAAAACTCGACCCCATGAAAATTAGTTGCGGCGGAATCGATTTAGATGATGAATTGAAACAAATCAACTTTGAAGGAACCGCTGTTATTGCTGCTCATCAATATTTAATTGCAAATGGCGAAGAGGGGTATTTGAAAAATGGAATGGCAAAAATAGAGGGAAAAGCGTATTTTATTGAATTAGGAAAGGCAGTAATTGCAAAATTTTTAGAAAACTATTTTTGAAAATAACTTTGTGTTTCTTGGTGAAGATAATTTGCGAACTTTGTGTTAACATTTTAAACACTAAAAAGGCACTGATATTCACAAAAAATAAATAAGGAAAATAGAAATTACAAAGTTCCGGCAAATTAAAATGACAAATAAATACAAAATAGAAAAACCACTTTCCACTTCAATTAATAAAGGGAAAACTAAGACGAATAGTCGGCTTCTTCGCTTCTTTAGAAATTTTGGGAATTCTATTTTACGGTATTTTGAAATTTCCTGGAATTCGAACACATCTTCAAAACACCGCCCAAGAGGAAAGTGCTACTATTAATAAACCTTCGCGACAAACAATAAAATTCATAAAATCATGAATAAAGAAATAAAAGAGCTGATTGAAGTCTCGAGATTTTACGGACAAAAAAAGGAATACGTAATTGCCGGTGGAGGAAATACTTCGTTTAAAAACGAGGATTACCTTTGGATAAAAGCCAGCGGAATTAATTTGGGCGACATCGACGAAAATGGATTTTGTGTACTCGACCGAAAAAAACTAAATGACATTCCCAATCAACAATTTTCAAATGATTCGGCCATTCGTGAGGAAGAAGTTAAAAATGCGCTTTTAAATAGTCGGATTAATTCTGAATCAGGTTTTCGTCCTTCGGTTGAAACTTCGTTGCACAATTTGTTTAGCTACCAATTTGTTGTGCACACGCACTCGACTTTGGTGAACGGATTAATGTGCAGTAACCAGGCAGCAGAAAAAACTAAGGAATTTTTTGGGGAGGATGTTCTTTTTGTCCCCTATTCCGATCCTGGTTTTGTTCTTTTCAAAATTATTGCTGAAAAAATAGATGAGTACAATACGAAATTTAAGTGTGATCCGAAAATAGTCTTCATTCAAAACCACGGCATTTTTGTAGCCGCCGACTCTACCAAAGAAATTGATCAAATTTATGCTGACGTTAAAAATAAGCTGGAAAATTCGTTTGATGTGTTACTAACTTTCAAAGAAATTCCGGTTTCAGAAATAATAACAGAAGTCTTACCAGCAGTGCGGATGTTACTTTCCGACGAAAAACTAAAAGTTGCAACAGCGTTAAACAGTTCGTGGGTCGCAAATTTTATTTCCGATAAAGAAGCTTTTGAAGCCGGGATTGCAAAACCGTTTAATCCCGATCAAATGGTTTATTGCATGTCGGAATATCTTTTTATTGAAAACAATACTTCTACAAAAAAAATAATAGAAGAGGCAAAAGTAAAAATTGCCGAATTTAAAAATCGGAA
>Ga0233447_1001908_pt1 | contig 15922 bp, 15 predicted proteins | sample SI_124_October20_3_FD_183014 | JGI IMG/M metagenome (GOLD analysis project Ga0233447, IMG submission 183014) | Seawater microbial communities from Saanich Inlet, British Columbia, Canada - SI_124_October2016_135_MG | ecosystem: Environmental > Aquatic > Marine > Inlet | place: Canada: British...
CTTGAGGTAGAACTCATTTTTTCAAATTCTCACTCTTAGCTGCGCTTATAAGTATACCGAATCCAAGCATTGTTGAAGTTAAGGAGCTTCCACCATAACTTAACAGTGGAAGCGTGACGCCAGTGGGCGGTATAAGACCAACGTTTACGCCTATATGCAAAAATGCTTGAAATGTTATTAGTGACACTAAGCTACAGGAAAACAGTACAACAAAACTGTCTTTGGCACGCAATGCCAAAGTGAAGGTTAAATAGACAAGGAGAACAAAACCTATTAGAATTGGTAATACCCCTATGAACCCCAGTGTTTCTGTTAATGAAGAAAAGATAGAGTCGGTGTGTGATAATGGTAGATAAGCATTTGACCATATAGCTTTTCCAAGTCCAGCACCTTCTAGTCCACCTCTGGCCATTGAATAACGAAATTGCATTGTGTGCCAACCCGCACCGTATGGATCAATTGACGGAAAAAGAAAACCCAATACTCGTTGTAAGACATAGGGTTTGGTTAGTACAACCACTATAGAAGAAATAATTCCCAAAATTAAAATTATTGTTAGATAACGTTTTTTGCCACCACCAACCCAGTAAACAATTATAAATCCGGCAAAATATATTATAGCTGTTCCAAAATCTGGTTCCAATACGACCGGAAAAATCCAGAGCAGACATATAATAAGCATTAATATAAATTTATCAAAGGCAGGTCTGTTTCTATAACAGATGTAGCATATACAAAGGATATATGCGGGTTTGGCGAGCTCAGCCGGTTGGATATATATTGGTTGTGAATGATAATGAAAAACAAACCATCCATTCATACCATTGACATTGTCCCCCCAAACAAGTACTAACATTAGAGGCAACCAGAATAATAAAGCGAACCATAAGGCATTTTTTTTATAGAACTTAAAAGGAATCTTAGAGCTAATGAAATAGATAGTAATACCCAATAATACCCAGAGTAATTGTCTGATAACAAAATAAAACGAATAAGGTTCGTAGATTTTTGCGTTATATACAGCTACACATCCCCATAATCCCAGTAGTCCGAGTATTATACCTATTGATATCCTGTCAGAATCGAAAATTGAATGTACTGTTTTTTTGATGGCATTTTTCCCTAGATTTCTTTGCCTGAAGTTCTTCCGCACGATCAAATCTATATCTATTTTACTATTTTCACAAATAGTAAAATAGAGGAACATGTGATTACTATGCAATTTTTCTTATTTTTTTCTTCTTGCATCTTCGTAAAACCAAATGATTTTTATCTTCCAGTATCATTCCTGTTCTTCTCTTTTTTTCAGTTCCATTGTTTCTAGAAGTACAACAGGAATTGAAATATGGTTTAGTATACTGGCATGAAATGTACTAAACGTGGAAATTTTGTATCAAATAAAGAAGTGACTACACTGTATTAAAAATAAGAGAATATTACTACAGTTAACTGCACTTCAACTCTTTTCTCAATTTGAAAAATCGAGAAAAGTTAATAGATTTATTTGTGCGGAAGGACTTCCGCCAAAGAGATCTAGTAAGAAAATAAAGTATAGTTCTTTATAGCTCCATACCTAAATGTTCTATTACATGTTAAGTGGGAACCAATAGGAGGGGTTTGAATACGATTATTCAACTACAATAATTAGGGAATTTGTATGAAACCTTCATTAGTCGTACTTGCTGCTGGAATAGGAAGTAGATACGGCGGACTAAAACAGATAGATCCAGTTGGACCATCAGGTGAATCGATAATTGATTATTCAATATTCGACGCAATAAGGGCAGGTTTCGGTAAAGTTGTCTTTGTTATTCGTAAAGAAATTGAATCTGTTTTTAGAGAAAAAGTTAGTAGTAAATTTGAAAATTTAATACAAGTTGAATTTGTATATCAAGAATTAAATGTGCTTCCAAGTGGCTTTTTCGTGCCAGAAGGAAGAATTAAGCCATGGGGTACAGCGCACGCTATACTGATGGCTGAAAAAGTTGTTAACAACCCTTTTGCTGTTATTAACTCTGACGATTTCTATGGAAAATCCGCTTTTCAACTAATCTCTAATTACTTATCTTCTGCAAAAGACACTGATTATGCCGATTTTAGTATGGTTGGATTTATTCTTAAAAATACACTGTCTGAATTCGGTTCTGTTTCAAGAGGAGTAAGTTGTTGTGACAAAAAAAGTAATCTTGTTGATATTACCGAAAGAACTAATATAAGAAAAGAAGTTGATAAAATATTTTATGTTGAAGAAGAAACTAGATATTCATTAACCGGAGAAGAAATAGTTTCTATGAATATGTTGGGATTTACTCCTTCTATTTTTATTTATATTAAGGAAATGTTTGTAGAGTTTCTTGAAACTAAAAAGAATGAATTAAAATCTGAATTTTATATTCCTTATGTTGTAGATAAACTTATCAAAAATAATAAGGCTAAAGTGAAAGTGCTTAAAAGTTATGATTCATGGTTTGGTATAACATATAAAGAAGATAAACCATACGTAAAGAATAACATTAAAGAATTGATCAAACGGGGAATATATCCTGAAAAACTTGATTAGATCTCATTGGCACAGATGCAGCAAAGATAATCCATTATTTTGCTGGAAAAATTACGCTTGATTCATTACCTCTAAAAACAGAGTTTGGTTGTTCTGAGATTTGATTACACAATTCTGTTGCTGCATTAAGAGTTTCATCAAGTTTAGATGTTGTTTGCAAAAGTATTCTTTCAAATTCTTGCGAGTTCAGTGTAGTTAGTAATGCATTTATTTTGACCATCATTGCGTGTATAGACGAAAGATTTCCGTTAATGCTGGAACCAAGTTCATCGAAGTTTATCTGTGAAATTTTGTTTAAGAGTATACTTACATTATCAGGTACGCCTGAGATATATGTAGGAACGGCAGGAATGTAGATATTATCACCAATAACTTCTTTTAAATTAGTTTCTTTGAAACTGTCTTCGTATATATTATATCGCTCTATTCCTACGTATTTATTTCCCGAAATCCCAGATAATTGAAGAGAACATCTGAAACCTTTCTTAACATAATTTCCAACTATATTTCTGATGTAATCTTTATCCATTAAATTCCTTATGACCTTTGTTCTACTTTTCATGTCAATAACATCAGGATAAAGTTTCATGTAAACCGAAATATTACCTCCATGGTCAATTACTATTCTTGTGACAGCTCCCATAGGAACACCATTGTATTTAACAGGCGAACCAACCGATAAACCATCAACAGATTCATCAAATATAGTCATTACATTGACTGTTGGAACAAAAAACTGTGATATGCCAAAAATTATTATTCCACCTAGTAGAAGTACAACGCCAATTATAATAAACAGTCCAAGCTTCCATCTGTTAGCTTCAATCATGTTATATATCCTTTATTTATATTTTTCTAGTGAGACCATCTCTGTCTAAAAATCGCTTAACCCATTCATTCTTGCAATTCTTTTTTAAATCGTAAGGTTTACCCGATGCCACAATTCCTTTTTTCTCTTTGTTTAATACAATTAAATTATCTGCAATAGCAAAAATACTGTCAAGCTCATGCGTTACTATTACGATTGTTGCATTGGTATGTCTTCCTAGATTTAAGATAAGTCTGTCAAGTTCTGCGGAAGAAATTGGATCAAGTCCCGCGGAAGGTTCATCAAAAAACAGGAGTTTTGGATTGAGGGCCATTGCTCTGGCTAAACCAGCACGTTTTCTCATACCACCGCTTATTTCATGTGGCATATAGTGAGAAAATTCTGCAAGTCCGACAAGAGCAAGCTTTTCCATAACCACTTCTTCTTTCTCATTTTTGGAAAGTGTTGTATATTCATCCAGAAGTAGTAAGATGTTTTCGCCTAGAGAAAGAGTGCTAAACAATGCTCCATCTTGATATGTGACCCCAAAACTTCGCATTAATTTCTTTTTTTCTTTTAATTTTGCTTTTGTAATACTATGTCCATTTATTAGGATGTCGCCTTCAAAGGGTTTATACAGACCTATTATATTTTTTAACAGTGAACTTTTACCACATCCGGAACCACCCATAATGATAAAGATCTCTCCTTCCATAACAGAGAAGTTTAGTTCTTTCAAAACTGTTCGCTGGTCATAGCCTATTGATAAATTACTGATTTTAACGACTGGTTCTTTTATCATGAGCCTTCCTATATGGCAAATAATATTGTTATTATTGCATTTGCAACTGCAATAAGAAAAATCCCGCTTACAACGGCAGAAGTAGCTGAACGCCCTACGCTTTGCGCATCACCTGAAGCTTCAAAACCGCGCATGCAACCGACGCCTGCTATTAGCAAAGCAAAAACTAAACTTTTTACAAAACCTTGCATGTAATCTGAAAAAGTAATTAGTTCAATGGCTTTATAAAATGTTTCAGGTATAGATATACCCAACTTAAAATAAGTTATAAACATTCCTCCAATTATGCCGGCAATGTCGCCTAAAATAGTCAACATAGGTAACACTATTAATAAAGCAAGGATTTTAGGTATGACTAGAAAACGTACGGGACTGAATCCCATCGTAATCATAGCATCTACTTCTTCAGTTACTTTCATTGTCCCAATTTCAGCGGCAAATGCTGAACCAGCGCGGCCTGTTGCGACGACGGCGATCATTATTGGTCCCAATTCCTTTATTAAAGCCAGTACCACCAGGTTAATAACCAAGTCTTGTGCTCCGAATTGTGTTAGTTGTATCGCTCCCTGTAATGCAAGTACTAGGCCAAGTAAAAATCCGACGATTACAATTATTGGTAAAGCATCACTGCCACAACTGTCCATATAATAAAAAGTTTCACGCCATCTTACTTTGCGCGGGTGAAAAATTGCATAGACAAAAGCTATGAAAATCTCTCCAACAAATGAGAGTATATTGATACAGTCTTTACCGAATGTACAACCGAAATCTCCAACATGTCTTAAAAACGGTTCAACTCTACGATGCTTATCTTTTATGTAACGGTTACGTTTATCAGTTTGCTTTGTCATAATTAATCAATTCAGCTTTGATGTCTTCCGCAAAAGTACTAACAGCCTTTGACATGGCTTCTGCAAAATATACTGGAGAAGCTTTATCAAAAGTTTGTTTAAAAGTAGCCTCTTTTTTTATAATGTATTTACCTTTATGCTTTATTCGATAGTTAACACTGAGCATGGTATATTTTTTTTCAAGATTTATTTCGAATAATATAATTTCACCGGATAGAATATAATCACGTTCCGTGGATTTATTGCATCTAAAGGAATCTCTTAAATAGCTTGTTACTAATATTCCAGGTGTTTTAATCCATCTGTTATAAGCATCTTTTTCTACTTGAAATTTACCTGTCCTATATAGCATCTGAAATGCTGTCTCGGTATTATTCATAAAGGGCATGACATAAAGTCTTATTCCCCGCAGAGCAATAGTTTTAGGTACACCAAGATCGAATGTTGATACCTTATGCATTGGAGCAAATATGCAGCTTGACAACGTTACCAATAATAAAAAAACAGTTCCAAAACTGTATCTCGTCAGTTTTTTTGTGAAAATATGGTTCAATTTAATAGTCTCCTTTCCATAATATTCTTTCAGATTAAGTTATTGCCTTTAAGGAAAACCTTTTTTACATAACAAGTTTATCTGCTGGTAACAACAATTTCATTAGATAAACTACAATTTATATGAAAAAGATGTGTTTTATAAAGAATTTAGGAATCTATATAAGGTTGCGCGGCCCACGCCAAGCATTTTTGCAGCCTGAAATTTATTGCCTTTTGAATTGAGCAGGGCTTCTCTGACAGAGTCCTCTGACAATTTTTTATTTTTAGGAATAAGGTTTATAGTTTTTCCTATTGTAGGTTTAGATACACCTATTTTGAATTGAGGAAAATGTTCTGGCTTAATTTCACCATTCTTTGGTGCCTTTATCAATGCGAACTGTAGCCAGTTCTGTAATTCTCTCACGTTGCCAGGCCAGTCATAGTCGACAAGAACCCCAAGCGCCTCTTTTGACATAGTAACTTTATCTTTTCGCTCTTCGGTATCAAGAATTTGTTTTAATAGTTCGTTTGCTATCAGTGGGATATCTCCCATTCTTTCTTTTAATGATGGGAGATTGATTGGAACTACGCTTAGTCTGTAGTAAAGATCTTCTCTGAACTTACCTTTTTTAATTTCCTCTTGTAGGTTTTTATTCGTTGCACAGATAACTCTCATGTTTACTTTGATAGTTTCTTCACTGCCAACTTTTTCAAAAGTACCTTCTTGTAGAACTCTTAAAAGCTTTACCTGCATGGCTTGTGATATATCGCCTATCTCGTCCAGAAATATTGTTCCCTTGTCTGCAAGTTCAAATCGTCCTTTTTTATCACGTATAGCACCAGTAAATGAGCCTTTTTTATGGCCAAATAATTCACTTTCAAGCAAAGTCTCTGGAATGGCGCCACAGTTAACTGTAACAAAACGTTTGTTGCTTCGAGCGCTTTCATTGTGTATTGCGGAAGCCACAAGTTCCTTACCTGTACCGCTGGCACCATAAATTAATACAGAAGCTTTAGAATCTGCTACGCTTCTAATCAGTTCAAAAACTTCTAGCATTTTTGGATCCTTAGCAATTATTCCGGCGAAACTATGTGCTGTTTTTAATCTGCTTTCCAAATCAGCTTCTTTGGTTCTATCACGGAAAGATGCCAATATTCCAATCAGCTCTTTATTATTACCTTTAATTCCTGTTACAGACATTTCAACATATTTTTTTACACTGGATTTTGTGTAGATATCCGTATCATATTTTACGGAATCGAATATAGGCCATCCATCACAGAAGGCACATTTAAGTCCACAGAACTTTCCAGGAAAGACATTGTGGCAGTCACGCCCTATTACTTCTGTTCTTGTATAACCAGTAAGTTTTTCTGCAGCTTTATTGAAATATGTAATTTTCCTATCTATATCATGAGCTATAATTCCTTCGGCAAGGCTATCCAAAATGAAGTGTGTAGTTTCGGTTGCATCCATTAATGCACCTAAATAGTTTATATCGCATAAATTATCTGTTAATTTTTGAATTTCGTCTCTAAGTACTCTGTAAACAGAGAGGTCATCATCCTTTTTTATATTTCGAATTATCGAATCACTGATATGCAGCTTTATCCTGGTGGGAAAACCAGGAAGGAAAAGACTTTTCTCTTCAATCTCCTTTGATACAAGTGTAACAAAAATATCGATGGTTTTAAATGGTAATTCGAATAACCCTCTAGGTTTAGTAAGTTTTAAATTTACCTCATTCATTACTTTTTGTATATTCTTATCAATTTTTTCAACATTACCGGTATTTATTGAAAAAATTCGAAACCCTTTACCTTTTAATTTTAGTGTGGCATAAGCTCCGGCAATTTGACTTAATGCAAGGTCTGAAGATGAAGCAAATAGTATATTTATCATGATTTACCTAAGTTGTTTGTTGTTTCTGTCTCACTTATATGAATGAAACAAGTGTCTCATTTAGTTATAGTGAGACATACTCAGGTATTATTCAAGTGCTGAAAATTATTAAATTATTAATCTTCACGAATAAAATAAAAAAATTGAGTTTAATAATGATATATCTGTCCCGATTTTTATTTTTTTGGCATGGAAATAGCTTCTATAAATTAAACTTTTAAAATTAAATTTAAGGCTTTGAAAATTGTTAACTAGTGAATATACTATCACCTTAGTATAGCTGTAGAAGCTAGTGAGAGAGTTTTAGAAAGCAGGTTAAAAACCGTGCCAGTAGAATTGATATTAATGAATTCTAAAAAGAAGGAGAAAAATCATGGATACAAAAATGCAGAAAGCTTTAAACGAACAACTCAACTTTGAGCTTTATTCGTCTTATATTTACCTATCAATGTCATCCTATCTCAAATCACTTAATCTTAATGGTTTTGCAAATTGGATGGAAATTCAGGTGCAGGAAGAGGTAGCTCATGCGATGAAGCTTTATAACTTCATGCACGAAAGAGGTGGAAATGTAGAATTTCAAGAAATACTAAAACCGAGGGTAGAATGGGATTCTCCATTAGCTGTTTTTCAGAATGCACTAGAACACGAACAAATCGTCACCGGAAGGATTAATGATTTGGTAGACCTAGCTCTTGAATTGAGAGATCATGCAACAAATGCACATTTGCAGTGGTTCATAACTGAACAGGTTGAAGAAGAGTCAAATGCTTTAGATATATTACAGCAGATTAAACTGACTAAAGACTCACCTAACGGTCTGTTTATGTTGGATCGTGAATTGGGTCAGAGAGTTTTTACTCCACCTCAGGATGCTAGCAACAAATAATAATTAACGAAGGTATTAGAATTAGAAGCTGTACGAAAAAGATTTTCGTGCTACGTTTCTAATTTATACCTACAATCAAAAGAGAAAAACAAGTTTAACTTGAAGGAGAAATTAAAAGTGAAGAAATTTGTATGTTCGGTATGTGGCTACGTACATGAAGGAAATGAACCACCAGAACAATGTCCACAATGTGGTGCCCTAAAAGAAAAGTTCGTTGAACAAAAAACTCAAACTGGAGACTTGGCTTGGGCTGACGAACATAGAATTGGTGTTGCAAAGGGTGTAGATAAAGACGTTGTTGATGGTCTTCACGCCAATTTTACTGGTGAGTGCACTGAAGTCGGAATGTATCTAGCAATGAGCCGTCAAGCTGCTCGTGAAGGTTATTCAGAAATAGCTGAAGCTTATAAAAGAATCGCTTGGGAAGAAGCGGAACATGCTTCTAAATTTGCTGAACTTTTAGGAGAAGTGCTTGTACCAGATACCAAAGAAAACCTTAGAGTAAGAGTTGAAGCAGAACATGGTGCATGTCAAGGTAAAAAAGATCTTGCGACATTGGCTAAAAAGCTGAATTATGATGCAATACATGACACTGTTCATGAAATGTGCAAAGATGAAGCGCGTCATGGACAACAGTTTGCTGGTTTATTGAAACGTTATTTTGGTAAATAATTTTTAATGGGAGAAGTTAAAATGAAAAAGTATGTATGTGATATATGCGGTTGGGAATATGATCCTAAAGTTGGCGATCCTGACAATGGGGTAGTTCCTGGAACAGCTTTTGAAGATATTCCTGAAGACTGGACATGTCCTGAGTGTGGAGTTGACAAAGATAATTTCAGTCCTGTTGAATGATAAAATTTTATTTTTGTAACTATGTGCTGTTTAAGCCAAAAAGTTCTTGAGGATATTCATGGTCGTGAGCTAAGCTATTCACGACTATGAATAGAATTAACGAATTTGTTATCGATATTGTCTTAAAAGCTGTAAGAGTGGAGTTAAAGTATATGGTTAAAGTTGCATGGAATGATAACTTATCTGTTGGTATAGAACTAATTGACCAACAACACAAAGAATGGATCAAACATTTTAATTGTGTAACCGAATCTATCGAATCTCATAAAGGTGCTTTGCAGACAGTCAAAACTCTTAGTTTTCTAATCGATTATACAGAACTGCATTTTTCTACTGAAGAAAAGAGTATGCTAGCAAATAAATATCCACATTACAAAGAGCATAAAAAATTGCATGATGAGTTGCGGTATACTTTAAATAATCTCGTAAGTGAATATCGTGACGAAGGCCCAACTAATCTTTTAATAGATTCGGTTGGTACTTTGATGAATAATTGGCTTGTAAAACATATTCATGAGGCAGACAAGAAATTTGTAGATTTTGTTAAAGAAAACAAAATTAAAATCTCTGAGTGCTGATCCTGGCAGATAGTGACAGTTATTTTGTTTTAACAATTAAAAGAAGAAGTTTAAAAATGAGAATAGGAATAGTTGGAGCAGGTCATGCTGGTGTTGCAGCGGCACAGGCTGCTGCAAAGATGGGAAATGAAGTAACTTTGTTCTCAAATGAAAATTCTTTGCCTTATTTTAGACCAAGAATGCCAGCAGTTGCATTTGGGCAGGCAGATGTTGAAGCAGCTATTATGCATCCATTAGATTGGTATAAAAAACAGAGTATTGATCTAAAGTTAAATGAACCTGTTAAGAAATTAACAGTAGATAAAAAAATTATCAACGATAGTGACAAAGAATACAGTTTCGATAAAGTAATTATAACTGCTGGTGCAGTGCCGATTATCCCGCCTTTTGCCAAAGTCTGTAAAACAGGCTCAGTCATTCCATTATGGAACATTGAACATGCCCAAGCTATAAGAAAAAAAATTGATAAAATTAAAAAGTTAGCAATTATTGGGGGTGGAGTTATTGGTATTGAAGCTGCCTTAAGAGCGGCTGATGTCGGCTTGGACGTTACAATTATTGAACGTCTTGACAACTTAATGGAAAGAAATTTATCCAATAAAGCCTCGGAGTTACTAGCTTATGGCATAAAAGATAAAGGTATTAAAATATTTACTGGGCATACAGTCGAAAGTATTGATGACTCATCAAGTTCGATTAATATCGTTACTGACAAGAAGAATGATATTAAGGCAGATCTAGTTATATTATCTATTGGTAATACTTTTAATATGCGATTTACAGAGCCAGCAGGACTACAAAAAGATAAAGCTATAATCGTAGATTCTCATATGCAATCTTCTAATGAAAATTTCTTCGCAGCAGGAGATATGGCCCAATTACCTGATATCATTAATATTTGTTCCGCTATAAAGGCCGTAAAACAGGGTAAGGTTGTAGGTATTAACTCCTCTGTTGTCAGTGACAAAGAAATGTCTGTATTTGAACCTGAGCCTATCAGTGTAATGCTCAAGTATGGTGGTTTTCAGTTGTATACTATCGGGAAGACACCGAATAATGGATTGCAGGAAGAAATACTTGAAGATAAGGCTAATGAGATTTACAGAGCTATAATCAAAGAAGATGGAAAAATAGTCGGGATACAAATGATTGGAAGCCTTACAGATTACAAGAAGTTTGAAAAAGAGTTACTGATTGAACAATAAAAATTGCTTTTTATACCGTAAACGGTAAGGTATTATTCCTTCACTTTGCCGCATTTAAGGCTAAAGTCGCAAGCTAAAAGTAAAGATCTTAGCCGACGAAAGTATAGTTAATATAATATGAATGAAAATTATGTAATTGGGAACAAATATTATGCCTGCACGATATAACTATAAGTTTAACTTAAATGAGATCTTCGAAATAGCAGAACAAATTGAAAGAAATGGCGCTGATTTTTACAGAAAAGCTGCGTTAAAGTTTGAAGATAATCTTGAAGTAAAAAGTTTGCTGATTGAGCTTGCAGTTCAGGAAGATAAACATGAAAAGACATTTTCAAATATTTTGCGCAAGGTATTGAAAAGTGATGGCATTAATTTTGCAGACGAGTTAACATGCCAATATTTGGATGTTATAGCAGGACAATTTGTTTTTGATAAAAGTCAGACAAAAAAAGAACTGATAAACGAAATGTCTCAACAAAATGTGTTTGATATAGCAATTCAAAAAGAAAAAGATTCTATAGTCTTTTACGTAGGTCTGAAAAATACATTGATATCGAGTCAAGATAAAAAATCGATTGATTTAATTATCAGAGAAGAGCAAAAGCATCTTGTAGATTTAATCCAATATGCTGAAATATTAAGATATAAAGATGAAAGATTTTAATTATGAGCAACACAAAACTGAGAGAAAATATTTATTGGGTTGGATATGTAGATTGGGATGTTCGTAATTTTCATGGATACAGTACAAATAAAGGTAGTACATATAATTCATACATTATCAAAGATAAAAAAATAGCAGTCATTGATTCCGTGAAAGCACCATATGCTGATGATCTTGTAAAAAATATTCTGGAACATGTCGCATTGGATAAAGTTAATTATGTAATTTGCAATCACGCGGAACCTGATCACTCAGGTTCAATTCCTGCGCTTATGGATATTTGTCCAAATGCAAGTCTTGTGTGTAATGTAAAATGCCAAAAAGCATTATCGATGCATTATAACACGGACGGATGGGACTTTAAAATAGTAGATGAACATAGTGAGTTATCTTTGGGTAATCACACTCTTAAATTCATAAATACGCCTATGGCTCATTGGCCTGAATCAATGATGACTTATGTTATTGAGGAAAAGCTTCTTTTTTCGATGGATGCTTTTGGCCAGCATTATGCAAGTTCTCACAGGTTTGACACTGAAGAACCAATAGGTTGTGTCTTTGGAGAAGCTAAAAAATATTATGCAAATATTATCATGCTTTATGGAAGTCCTGTAGCTGCTGCTCTTGCTAAAGCTTCAACATTGGATATTGAAATTATTGCACCAAGCCATGGTGTTGTTTGGACAAAACATATTCCTGAAATAGTTAATTGTTACAAGGAATGGATGGAGTGTAAAGGAAAACCTAAAGTTTTAATTTTCTTTGATACGATGTGGAAGAGTACAGATATAATGGCTGATGCAATTTATGAAGGTGCAAATATCGAAGCTGTCGAAGTAAAAAAATATGATCTTAAATATACCAATATAACAGAAATCGCTACTGAAACTATCGATGCTGCTGTCCTTGCGGTAGGCTCACCTACCCTTAATAGAGGTTTGATGCCAAAAGTTGCTGAAACTTTGACTTATCTAAGAGGGCTTTCGCCTAAGGATAAAGCTGCTATTGCATTTGGTTCTTATGGCTGGGCAAAAAAAGGTGGCCAGCATCAAGTACTTGATTATCTGAAAGAAATGAACTGTGAAATTCTTTTGGAAGAACCTATTCAGTCGCAATTTGTACCAACGAATGAAGTACTTGAAGAATGCAGAAAAGCAGGTAAAATGTTGGCCGAAAAAGCGCTACAAACAAAGTAGTTGTTCAATTCTTTGACAACAATGCAGATTACTTACGAAAAACTTGAAGCTCTTTATGCTAAATATAATAAGTTTTATTATATTCATCCTGACCCTTTGGAGTTTGTGTATCATTATCAATATGATCATGATAGAGAGATTGTAGGACTATTATCAAGTTCATTAGCTTATGGTAATGTGAAACAGATTCTAAAGAGTGTTTCAATAGTTTTAGGAAAGATGGGAGAGTCTCCACGAAATTATATCTTAACTAACCACGAAGAAGTGTTCTTTAAAGATTTTGAGGGCTTTAAACACAGGTTTACAACATGTGAAGACTTTGTTAAATTGTTGATGGGAATAAAATCAGTTTTAAAAAAACATGATTCTTTGCAAAAATGTTTTGTCAACTGCTTGTCTGCTTCGAATAACGTACTTACTTCTAACTTTATAAAAACAGTATCTCTTTTTGCAAAGCGTCTGAATGCGTATTATAAAGATAATAGGTCATATTTAATCCCATCTCCTCAAAATGGAAGTGCCTGCAAAAGACTAATGCTTTACCTACGTTGGATGATTAGGAAGGATAAAGTAGATCCAGGTTGTTGGAATGATGAAATTTTATCCTCAAACCTAATAATCCCTCTTGATACACATATGTACCAGATAAGCAAAGCGTTTGGATATACAGAAAGGAAGTCTGCAGACCTAAAAACAGCAATCGAAATAACAGAAAAATTTGCAGCAATAAATTCTGTAGACCCTGTGAAGTATGATTTTGTTCTGACAAGATTTGGAATAAGGGATGAATTGAATTATAACGACATATACTCGCCACACTCTATTTTACAAATTTTCAAAGAACACGAAAAAAAGAAAATTTTTTCTTTTTTTCAATAATCTCTTGCCATTATATTGTCTAAGGCAGAACTCAAGAGACAAATTATATAAATAGCGAGCTTGCGAGCGGCTTTATGCTAATTTTTCTCTTGAATTCTGAATTTTAACCATCCGCCTTTTTGTTTCTTGTTAATTTTTTGGAGTGTCATAATAGCCTGACTATATGACACTCGCCCCTTGGCTAAGTCTCTATAGATACGATCAACTTTCTTCCTGCGTCTTACAGAATCTCCTGGGTCTAAAAAGTTTTCTACAAGCTTGAATAGTAAATTGTTATTTGAACTTCTGCATTTTGATTCAGGAGAAATATTTGAATTTATCAGAGCAGATCTCTCAAGTTTTTCTTTAAGTTCTTTAAGCATAATATTGACCGAATCAGGATTATGCTTTGATTCTATCAAATTCGATACCATTTCTGCGACTGTATCAAGCGCTAGAATTCCGAAGCTATTAATTTTAGCTAATTCTCTCAGTGCTCCTTCCATCTTTTCACCCTGGGCAGCTACTATGTTCTGACATAAATTATAGCAGTTCTCCCATGCTTGCCAACGGTAGAAAAAGTCAAGTCCGGTGCCCTTAATATTTTGAAGAGCCATTATTTTATTGCAAACACCTGGTGGAGTGGATTTAGCAATTATCTCTACGACCTGATTTCCGGTAGCGGAATAATTATGAACCACAATTAACTTTTGTTCAAACCACTTCCATAGAAGCGATTTGCAGGTTTTGTTTAATTCAGCATGTTGAGTCGTATTGCTTAGCTTTTTAATAAATTCGGAGTATTCAATATAAAGACTATGGTATTTATTATAATGATCAACTATTTCATCTGAATATAGATACTTACCTGAAGATTTCATGGTAGTTGCTAGTTTATTTGGAGTATCAAATAGCGCTATTAGTTTATCATTGTCCTGGTTTTTTGAAGGTTTCAATATTACTGCAAGAAATCTTTTGAGCTGCACTTCTGTCTTTGGTATTCTCAGAAAGTCGGATTTTATATTAAACTGTTCCAACGCGTGTGTTTTACTATTATTTTCATTCCAGAGCGTAAACTCAGCAAGACTTGTGTCCCAAGCTTCTTTAATATACCCAAGCATACCCTTAAGATTACTGCCTATTAAAAAATGTCTGTCCACGCTAAGGTCTTCTACAAGTATTTTAGCAAAAGCTCTCGAACGCGCAATTCTGTCTGCCCTATTGTTTACCACAGTAGTAATCCATACATCAGGGTTTTCTTCCGGACAAGTAACATCAAGTTCCATACGAGTCCAATTTTGCATACATCCAAAGCGTTCGTTTGCCGACATACCACTAATAAACTCCAGTTTTCTGGACCTGACTTTGGCCGTTGGATATTTCTTTAAAACTCCAATGTCGGGAATAACGTTATCAGCCATTTCTTTTAAAGCGAATTCTTTTTCAATTCCAAGATTTTCGACCAATTTTAGAACCAGGGCGATATTATGTGGATGTTCTTCATAAGGGAACCTTTCTAAAATATCAGCTGGTATGAGTATAGCATCTTTCCAATCAACTCTGGCAAACTTAGTATTCTTATACTTTGCTGCAGTCTCTAGAAATGGAAATAGCTGTTCTTCAGCAGTTACGAGGTTTCCATTGGTGGGAACAAAATTAGTCATTGTTTCAGCTATATTCCAGCCAGCCGGTCCTTGAATATCTTCATGATCAGGATAAGTATTTGTAATTGTTGAAAAGTCATCTTTCATCCAATGTTTCTGAAGTATTCTCACATAGGTAGGTGCAAGAGCCATACATTCCCAAAGAAATACATCTGCATTTAATTTATCGGCCAAACGGAATATATTAAATTGTTCCCATATTGTAGCTTTGTCATACGGACGAAAAAGGAAAAGTTCATGCGTTTTTACAAATGGAGGAGTATACAAAAACATAGCTTCACAACCAGTTGTTTTACTAATAACGCTACAGCCTAATGATGCAAAAAGTGCCGCTTTGATTCTTTCTGTTCCTGATTTTCCTCTTGTTCCCCAGCCTCCGATAACAAGCGGTATTGCAGCTCTAGATTTTCGAATCAGTGCATTGATAGTAAGATGTCTACCAAAGAATATAGCCAGCAAAGCAGCAACAAATACAGCTAATTGAGTCATGGTATTTTGATAGAGTGACAAAAAATACACTTTAAGACTGTTATAAAAGTTTGACAAATATAAGGG
>Ga0233447_1001914_pt1 | contig 15873 bp, 17 predicted proteins | sample SI_124_October20_3_FD_183014 | JGI IMG/M metagenome (GOLD analysis project Ga0233447, IMG submission 183014) | Seawater microbial communities from Saanich Inlet, British Columbia, Canada - SI_124_October2016_135_MG | ecosystem: Environmental > Aquatic > Marine > Inlet | place: Canada: British...
ACTGGGGTTTAGTGATGGTGGCCAGGGACGGAATTGAACCGCCGACACGGGGATTTTCAGTAGTATGCAGTCCCTTGTACAGCAGGGCTTAGCGGGTTTTGGTTGCTAAAAAGTTGCTGTATTGATTTGGTAGATGATAGAAACCACCGGATTTATATCCCTAGAAGCTTCTTTTTTGCTAGTGAATATTCTTCCTCATTGATAAGTCCCTTATCCTGTAGGTTTGACAACTTTTCTAATTCAGTGGTTAGATCTATTTTAGTCTCAATATTCTTTTCAACAGGAGGATCGCTAGTCTCAACTGAATGCTCGGTATTGTTTGAATCATCTGTAGTTTTACCAAACTTATCTGGGTCAAATAGTGGGTCATCTCCTGTAAATACTACTGCATGAAATTCAGAAATTATATTTTTTTGTTTTTGATTAAAGGCAAAAGGAACCTTCACGGATTGTCCGGTAATTTGCCCTTCGATTTTAGAAGCTTTTGATAAAACTTCTAAATCATTCAACCCTATCAGATAAGATTCGTTCTCCTTCACCTTTCCACCATCTTGTACATTTGTGCGTTGATGGTAGGGTTTAAATTTCCTATTATCACTATCAATCCTCAAAACGAGGTCGCCATCTCTTAAGAAAAGCCAATTATTCCCATAATACTCAATATCTATCATAAGAGCCGAAGAATGCTGTGTTTCAACATATCTAAATTTCATTTCTAAATATTGAATTCCGGCTGACATTGCATCTAGGACTCCACCTCTCTTACTCATCATCGATGATAAAGCAGCACCTGAATCCGACATGTCTATACGGATACTTTTCTTTGACTTAATAGTTTTTTTGTCTTCGTACTTGTCGTTATCTATTGTTACTATTTTGTTCCTTTTGTATTGTGAAGCAAGATCATTACCATTTTTGTTGTTCTTTTTAACTAAATATATCCCGACAACAATTGCTATAAACACAACACCTAAGAAAAACTCTCCCATACCTAATGCACCAAATATCACGTATGCGAAAAATAAACCAAAGATTCCTTTTAATAAATCACCCATCTTTTACCTCGAAATTATTTTAACGTTCATAACTCTACTTAAAATTCGGCATAAAAAAATAGTTCACCTGAAAAGATAACTTAAATTATATCCCCAGAAGCTTCTTTTTTGCTAGTGAATACTCTTCCGCATTGATAAGTCCCTTATCCTGTAGGTTTGACAACTTTTCTAATTCAGCAGTTAGATCTATTTCAGTCTCAATATTATTCTCAACAGGAGGATCGCTAGTCTCTACCGACTGCTCGGTATTTTTTAAATCATCTGTATTTTTACCAGACTTACCTGGGTCAAATAGTGGGTCATCCCCTGTAAATACTGCTGCTTGAAATTCAGTAATTATTATTTTTTGCTTTTTATTCAGTGCAAAAGGAACCTTCACTGATTGTCCAGTAATTTGACCCTCGATATTAGATGCCTTTGAAAAGATCAACAAATCATCTACAGTTATTAAATATGACTCATTCTCCTTTACTTTGCCACCGTCTTGAACATTTGTGCGTTGATGATATGGCATATAATCGTAGTTATTATCATCAGCCCGAATAACTAGCTTCCCGTCTTTTAAGAACAGCCAATTGTTTCCATAATATTCCAAATCTATCATAAGGGCAGAAGAATTTGATGTTTCTACATATCTAAATTTCATCTCAAGATATTGTATTGCGGCAGACATAGCATCCAAAACCCCACCTCTTTTGCTCATCATTGACCCAACAAGAGCACCAGTATCCGACATGTCTATCCGGATACTTTTTTTTGACTTAATGGTCTTTTTATTCTCGAATTTATCATAATCAATCTCAACCACGGATTTCATTTTATTTGATTTTTTAAACTGCTCCAGTTTTTCTACGCGAGCACCCTTTTTCTGTTCCTTTAGTAGGGATTTGTCTAGAACATTATCATTAGATATTGCTTTATTAACAAAAAGGTTTTTTCCCGAATATAATACTAAGGATAGTCCAACTATGATTATAAATGCTGTTTCGCCAACAGTGGGGCCTGCACTTTCGCCGATTGCACTGCCCAACAATATTCCTACAAGAACAAAGAATAGTCCAAGGATTAATAAGATATAAGAAAAGATTTTTTTTAACATTAGAAATCTCCTTTTAGGGAATAGCTTGTGGTTGCTCTCTTATCTGAAATAGAACTATCTCAAAAAAATGGGTGTTCATCACTGAATTATACTCCAACAGAGACGACGTACCGCTATCATTGATCTCACTGGAGACTACGGTTGAGTTACTTTTGCTACCCACAAAAGGTTTCACCCAATGCACAGATCACCAACTTATTACTCAAGATAGCTGACCCCCAATACGCTGTTTGGTGTTCTGGACAAGAAGCTACCGTTTTTCCAGTATAACTTCGGTTTCGTCTAAAATGTACATCAATTTCCCTCAATTACATACGGCAAATTCACCTGCTCCACCTGATCCCGAGGGAATCCCATCACAAATTCCATCAATTCTTTTAGAGCCATCTGATAATTTCCTAAATTTAGATCGAAAGTTTTCTGCTCATTAGAATCAGTTGCTTTGATAGCAAGTACTAGGATCATTTCAGCTGCATGCGATGTACCTTCGGGAAGACCGACTCGAAATTTGGTAATGCTACCTTCTTTGGGAGGGACTCGTAAAGATTGTCCTTTTCCAAGGAAATTATTCTCAATGTATTGGTTGGGAAGCAAAGCAGTTACGGTTCCATCTGATAGAATATTCAAAACATAAATGTAGCAATCTTTAGACGAATTGATTTGTATGATCATCTCATCACCATTTTGAAACCGTTGCCTATTTAGACTCGCATTAATTTTGAAGAAAGGATCACTGGACCCCTCTAGCTTTCCGAGTTTGGCCTTAAGGGTCACAACGAAGAATAAATCTTCGCCGTAGAATTTTCGATTTTCAGCAATTATCTCTTTTTCAAGGATCATTCCGCGAGACATTGAACTTGTAAACCGACTAAAATGATCCATATCCATGTTCATATTTGTCTCTGCTACGATTGAAAGCGACGTACTATTAATTTCGGTTCCGCTGTAATACTCGATGATATTTTTAAGTGCCTTGGTTGTGGCTTGTTGTCTTGCCTCGGCAATTGTTAAATCATCGTGAATGGTCACCCAGGCAGTTGTCCTAAACCAATTATCGCCCAAATTAACGATACTTTCATCTGGCAATTGGGCTGACTGACCATTGCAAAAAGAAGCTATCATTATGAAAAAGCATATAAATTGGATGAATGTTTTGCGATTTATTAACACTCTTCTAGTACCTGTAGAGAACCTTTGTCTGATCACCAGTGATTTGAGGAGTCTGCTCCCGATTATTGAGCCTTCTAGCCATATAGCTGACATTTTCTGCTATATAATCGTGCAGTTCACCTACTGTCAAGGAATTGTCGCCATTGGTATTTGCTTCGCCCTGGATACCCTTTAAATAGTAATAAGTAAATAGAGAGTGCTTTTTATCAGGATACCATGAGCTGACTTGTTCGCCACCTGCGGAAGTAAAGATTATGGAATTATTCCCTGTAAGTGCTTTTTGATTAACTTCAATAAAAACTGGGCTGATATTTTTTAGTAGCATCCCATTATCACTTGACCCGCTAAAACATGCATCGATTACAACAGTAACACTTCTAGCCTTTAATTTATGGATTTGGCTATAGAATAAGTCCAACGAATATCCATTAAGGGCGACTAATGAAGGATCACAATCTACTGGAACGAAATACCCATCTTTTGTTTCGGGATCAGGTGCACCATGTCCACTATAATAGACGAAGACATCCGATTTATTCTTTTTAATGTAGTTGTGCAATTTACCGCTCCGAGAATCAGTCCCAAAAGTACTAAAAAATGCCCCTTGAGTCGCATCTTCAAGATAAATAATATTTCCCTCTTGATAACCAAATGCTGAGATCAAGTATTCTTTCATTAATGCAGCATCTCGAATTGCAAAATCAACAGTTGGTACATCAGGATTTAGATAGTTCCGGTTTCCAATAATTACAGCAATTGCATATTTATTAGTTTTTCTAGTCGAAGGGATATTGCTCTCAATATCAATGTCATATCCGTCAGCAATATTAATTGCCATATTTTGCGTTTCCAAACCAACAATTTTTGTCTCCGTGATGGACTTGACACGCCTCTTAAATTCAATTGGTAGTCTGATATTTGCTTTCCCATAACTATCATATGATTCAGAAATGTTAACATAGATAGGGATATCTATTGCTTTCTTATTTGTATAAACTTCGAATGTAAATTCTTTGACCATCCCAGGATCAATAGCTTCTAACTCAAATTCAGCGCTAGATTCTCCTCCAAAATATACATTATTACCAAGATCAATTTGGACTTTTACATCCTTGGCAGATCCTTGACCGATATTTTGGACAGCACCTGTGATACTTACTAGCTCGCCTGCTTCAACCATACCATTGTTGCTGGCATCGTCAATTTCCATACCGCTTACAAGATTCAACTCAGGAGCTATGAACTCCCTAACCTCAAAGCTTAATGAGTGTTGGTCAGGAGGAAAATCATTGGACTCAGAAAAATCAAAAAGCAAATCGACTTGTTGAGAATTTACAAAATGTTCTGCAGTGATGAATATTTTTACATCCTTAGATTTTCCTGGCCCAATATTGCCTATGATCTGTCCAGAATTAAAAGTTAATCCATTGATTTTATTAGGTGTAATATCCACATAAAGTTCAGACGCTCTCCCTTTTCCAATATTCTTAATATTTATATTAACAAAAGCCGTTTCTTCGGCATCAAGTATTTGATTATCAGAATAGTCTACAAAACTAATTTCTACTACTATATCAGGGGGGTAACTGGGGGCTTTGCGTAAATTTAATGTCTTTACTGCACTCATACCTTCACTGGTTTGAGCGACTACTCCAGAAATACTAGTGATTATCAGTAATATTTCGATAAAAATAATTTTATTCATTTTAATATCCTCAACACTAATAAGTTTTATGAAACTGTGTATTTCGTCAAACTATTGAATCGTAAAATATGTCCCCACTATGTAATCAGAACTATCGCTTGGGTTTAATATGACTATTTGATAGCATTCCCCGGGAGATAATGAGTTCGACACATTGAAATTATACTCCCCATCATTGATTGCCCAATTTTGCAAAGTCGCAACGTAACTGTTTTCTGCATAAAGATGAATATTCACTTGACCGGGACCACTAAATGTCCAGTTAACTACTGTTGAGGCTCCTAAAAGGACCGCAATTCCATCCGCGGGTGCTGTAACTTGCCCAGTACCAGTAGATGGCATTTCATCGTCGCAGTTGGAGCTTCCTGGATTGGGATTGATTGTGAAATAATTATCTGAGATGTCCACATAATCAGAATTGTTATAATCCTCAATTTTAAGGAGACATGCGCTTGAAGTTTCTAATAGACTGGGAATCGTCCACTGAAAAGATCCATCATTTGCTTCCTGACTATCTATGGTATACCACCCGACTCCGCCATCTGTAGAGTAATACAACTTAACATATGATCCGACATCACCCGCACTCGTCCATGTAATTGTCTCTTGGGATCCATCAAAATAATCCTCGCCTCCATTAGGACTTAGGATTTGAATAATGTTTTGATCTGCAATAATAGAGAAATAACTATCTGACACATCATAAATACTTGATTGGCTAGAACTAGAAACCTTAATTAGGCAGTATTCTACCAAATCAGATATATCTGGAAGCGGCCACAAATAATTTCCATCATTTAAAGTTGAATAGGTCGCAGTCTGCCAATTGCTGCCGCTATTGAGGGAATATTGGATCATCACATTGTCTCCACCAATATCCCCTGATACAGTCCAAGAAATAGATTGGCTGGACTGTTCATGCCAGATCTCGCCACCATTAGGACTTGTGATATCAATCAGATTACTGCCTGCGTCTGCTAAAATAGTGAAATTAAAATCAGATGAATCTTTTATAGAAGTGATTGACGCTGACCATGGACCTATACCTATCATGCAATTTGAATTTGTTATATAAATTTGGGGGATAGTCCATTCATATACACCATCATTAACTGTATAATTAGTTATTTCACTCCAGGCACCACCGCCACTTTCGGAAAAATATAAAGCTACAGACCTATCACTATAATTCCCACCCGATGTCCAAGTAATCTCATGTTCTGTCTGTTCAGCCCATACTTCTCCACCATTGGGACTGATGAGATTATAAAATGTACTATCCGCGATCAAGCTAAAAAACCCGTCGGAGACATCATCTATCGCATTATCATCATCATCATTAACCCTAATTAAACATGAATCAGAGCTACTGGTCATATTGGGGATTATCCAGTTATAACTACCACTATTATTGAAGGACCAATGACTAGGATCAACATAGTCCCAGTTTTCACCAGCATCTATGCTATACGCTAATCCAACTCTATTACCAATCTCACCACCCGATGTCCAAGTAATCTCATGTTCTGTCTGCTCAGCCCATACTTCGCCACCATTGGGACTTGACAATTGGAAATATGTACTGTCAGCAACTAGGCTAAGATACTCATCTGAGGTATCATAAATGTTTTCGTCTTCATAATTTTGAACTCTAAGAAGGCAAGAGTCAGAGCCCAGAGTTAAGTTTGGGATTATCCAATTATAATTACCATTGTTACCTGTATAAGAACTCGAAGAACCACCAATGTTCTGCCAGCTGGATCCTGCATTGATGGAGTAGTATATTTGAACATCGCCGTTAGGCTCCCTTCCGCTACTCCAAGTGATTTCTTGTTCAGATTGTTCAGACCAGACTTCCCCACCATTGGGACTTGTAATGCGATAATCATAATAGTCTGGATCAGGATCGAAGAATATTTCCTCTAATTCAGGAGATTCTCCACAGCTGGTAAGGGCTGCCAGAAACCATACTGCAATCAGTGCATATAACTTTTTTGGAATTGGCTTTTGACTCATATGACAATTCCGATCGTCACGTCGAATCGATTCCATTTGCGAACCTTTCGAAAGATGGATTCTTTTAGTGAAATTTGGATTAAAAGAAAATCATATGAGCGAATCAGTAAACTAGCAGAATAATATAAATCTGAGGTTGATAAACCCGATCCTGCATTCTCATAACTACCTTCAGTAATTTCTCCCAGGCTGAAGCCGAGACCCACAAATGGTGTCACGAATGGAATATTAGGAAGGGGTGAATGTAAATACTCAATATCCACTGCTTGGTAAACAGCAACGTTTTTGTAGTCATCCCAGGAATAGGATGATTCATATTCGTACTCAAATCCATGTACGGAAAAGTTTAAATTCCATTGGCTTGGGAGGGAGATATATGTAAAACCACCCCCAAAATAGGGTAATGTATGGCTGATTAACTCACTTTCAATATTGGTCTGATAGGTGTCATTTGAAAAATTAAACCACGGTAGACCCATAAAAACACCAATACCATCGGTCGATTCGATCTTCGCAGCTGAAGGAATGAATATTCTGCGGAGGAATGAACTTTTAGGTGCTTTCTTCCCTCTTGCAATGGAAAAGACTTTTTTTAATGCCTTCTGATATACTTCTGCTTCCACTTTTACTTGCACGTTGCCTGTCAGTTCTTCTACATCCGAAAATATGTCCCACTCTATTGTATTCCTGCCCGTAGATGCCCTTTTCCCTAAAGCTCCACTAATCGATTTTGGTGTGAAAAATGTGAATCCTCCATCGGTTGTGACACTCAGCGATATTCTATATTGATCAGGTTCTAGAGCGGGATCAAAAAAGTATGAAACTATCATCTTTTGATCATCAGATATTGTGAAGTACACATTCTGAATAACACCCACCGTTCTTAAATCAGAAGAGTAATCTTTTAATTCTATAAGTCCTTCCTGCTGATTTGCTGCAATAATCCTATAAGGTTCAGAAAAACTATTCGAGGTTGCCCAAGATAAATTTGAAATTAAGGCTATTCCGCAGACAATGATCCTATAATTCTTGATACTCTATCTCTCCCCAAGAGTTTATGTTGAAGTTTGAAAATACGTCATTATGATCAGAATACCTAGTATCATAAATGCAATCATATTTACTCGACTAGACTTAGACACTATTTTAAGAGCACTGCCCAAAGACTTCTTCGGAATAAACGGAATCCCAGATAGATTTATTACAGAATTTACTTCATCGAGAATTAGATGACCCAAATATCCTACACCCAAAGAGATCGATAATAATCGCGATTCGAACAAGCTAAATTCAAAAATGAGCAATAAATAATTGAGGGTTAACATCGCTATTAAGAGTGCAAGAATTGAGTGGAATAGCCCTCTATGTTTTGTGAACTTTTTAAATATGCGCTGAAGGATTATATATACTGCGCCATAGGAACCCACAATAGTAGCAATGGATTTAACTGGTTCATCGCTAACCCTATCTAGAAGCATATAGCCCGCCCAAATTGCTGCAACCATTCCTAAAGATGCAAACAACATTTTCACGGGCATTCCAGTATCACTATCTAGATCAGGGAGAAATGACCCTATAATTACAGCAAGGAAAATGAAAGGTGAGAACAGAATGTCTATTGCCAAGACGATAAAGACGCTGATGGTGGTAATTCCGCCAATCAGCATCCCCGTGGCTAAATGTGCTTTATAACCTGCCATGCTCAATCATATGAATTTGAGTTTCCAAGGCTACTTTTAGCCGAGTAATTCTTTCTTCTTATCATCAAATTCAGCTTGTGTAATCAGTCCCTCTTCTAGTAAAGAGCCAAGCTCTTTAATTTGTTTAATGTAATCTGATTTATTTGCTGGCTTTGTGATTTCTAGTGATAATGAGAAGTACCTGTGGTTCCCATCACGTCTGATTTCACCGTTGATATAAAGGTCCTCGCAGGTATTCTTAATGTATTCAGAATCACCACATTCAAGTCTTTTATTAATCTCTTCGGCTGAGAGTTTCTTTCCTATATCATCCAGCAAGTTGATTATATAGCGATCAGTGTTCCGATAAAAGTCAAGCAATGTTGACATGCCACTAAGAGTTAGCCAAGCTTGCATCTCCATTTCGATTTTAACTTGCAAGAGGAGTTTATATGTCTCATCCCGTTTTTCTCCAAGCGCGCTAATATACTTATCCTTTATCTTTGATAATTCTGATGCATCCTTTATCTCGCCATCCCATAAACGTAAATCCTCAGAAATTCTCTGTACTTCTGAGACCACATATTCCCCACCCATTTTTTTCTTTTTACCAGTGATTACATCCATATAATCAGAATTATCCATCTTTCTGTTCAATGCATCCAACTTCCTTTTGGTACTGCTTAAAAATAATTTGCGGGGTCTTTTTTTGGGAGTATTCTGATCATAATCCCACCAACAGTATCGGACGAGAAGAATGTGGCACATGTGACAGACATGATAGTGTTGTTTTGAGAAAACACCTGTGGGGATAGTCCGCTTCTTAACAGTGTTTCCCTTTCGATAATTAAGTAAAAACCAGGAATTTTCAAATGCTTCATCGGAATCAACATCTTCTCTCCAATCATCATCATAACGTAGATTTTCCTCTATCTGACTGTAATCATAATCAGGTTCCCACAGATCGCTGTTCCTACAAAATTCGCAAGTATTACTCATTTAAGCTCCTAATATTAAGAATTGGAGTATTGATAGTGTCCATTGGCAAAATAATATGAGGTGATCGGTAATTGAATGAAAGCACTAATATGGGATTGAACATCTAAGCCTAGCGCCTAAGTATAATCATACTACAAATCATTTGTATAGCTTCATTTAGCAATTTCTCAAAATCTTTCCGGAGGACCTACGGAACAAGGGATAAACCGAGATAAGGGAAACAACACAAACCTCTTTTATTAATTGGCTAGCTTAGAAATGAAAAGCTGTCAAGAATGTTCGAAATGTCCAGCTTTTCATGTCAACTCCATAGGAAAAGCTATCAAAAAAGAATTCTTTAACAGAGAAGAGCCCCGAAGGGCTCAATTTTCAGAATTGGATACTTAAGTTACGATATATATCCTATTAACACCTCGTGGCACTTAATAATCATAAGATGTCTAATCAATCCCCACTCTTTTCAAACGAATTTTCATAAGTTAAAGAAAAGGACCAGCGTTGATCCCTTTCTTCAATGTATCACAGCTTTTCTACAGCCTCAGTGATCTCCTCATCAAGAACTTGGGCATACACAGTTGTGGTTTGGGGATTAGAATGTCCCAGTTGCACCTGGGTAAGTCGTAAATTCTTTGAGACCTTGAGAAGCGCGGTCGCATAGAAATGCCTACACGAGTGAATCGAAAACCGAGACGGCAAACCAGCTCTCCTAGCCCACTTCTTAAACGCTTTCTGTATGGCATTCGAGCTCATGTAGTCCTGGCGTTCGGATGGGAATAGAAACTCCGTGTCTTTATCCCGATACTCAAGGTATTCAAGAATCACGGTCTTTAGCTTTGAGCTGAACTTGACAATTCTTTGCTTATCTCCCTTCCCGTGACGTACAATCAATGAATTGCCCCCACGCTTTAGATCGATGTCCTCTAGCTTGAGTTGGCCGATCTCGCTTACCCTGAGCCCTGTTCCCAGTGCGAGTTCGATAATACATTGATCTCGCACTGGTCCTTGATGTGCTTTGGATTTGGCAATGATAACAGCAGCTTCAAGAGTCTTGCGCAGAGCCGTTGTTTCGTCCTCGCTCATGAGTTTCGAAAAGCTCATGAGCCATTGGCTACTCATAGCAACCCCTGGTCAGAAAATGACAGATAATTTTCACCAGATCCCAGAATCAAATGATCAAGTAACTGAGCATCAATAGAGCTGAGTGCAGTATTCAACTTCTTAGTTAACGCCCGATCCGAACTACTTGGGGATGTTTCACCACTTGGATGATTGTGGCCGGCGATAATTGCGCCAGATTCTAGAGCCAATAGGCGTTTTACAATCTCCCTTGGGAACACGGCCGCCGTAGCCAGTGAGCCAGAGCTGATCACTTCAGTTTCAATGATCTGATTCTGTGAATCCAGAAATACGACTACAAAGTGTTCCTGGTCCTTTGGGTGGTTTGATAGAAATGCCCTGAGGTGTTCAGCTGACTCTCTAGCAGACTTAAGCTGTGAACCAGGTTGTCTGGTGAAGCGGTTTGAATATTCTTCTCGCAACTCTGAATCAGAGATGCTTTCAAGTGTTTTGTACATGTTTAAATCTCCTTATTAAGCTACGTTGATGATGCTGGTTGTTGCCACACTATAGAGATCCAGTACAAACTGACTTACATCTCTACTCCTAAATATTTTGTTCCGAGGGTGTAATGGAATGCCAGCGATCGTTCTTGTGGTGTTTGCATCTTCGAGGGTTTTAAAGCCGATGCTGATTCTGTTATTCCTAGTGCTTACTCTAATTGTTTGGTAGCTATCAAGTCCCAGTAAAGAGAGCCCGTTGGAAACGAGGCTGGCAAGCTCACCGCTGCAATATTTATCATCAGCAATCTTCATGTAATGCATATGCTTTCCTCCATTGGTGGTTATTGGTTTACCTATGATTCTTATTCCCGATTTTTATGGAATAAGAAGAGTACAGGCCGGTCTTAAAGCCTGTTCAACAATCAAAATGAAAGAGGTGAAAGATGACTTTACTGCTTCATAAAGGAGCGGAAGCAGCAACTATAGAACAGTTGGCAATGATCCCACTCCCACAAGAAACCCGGACCTATAAACCGGTTGGCCATGATGCCTTGGCAAACATGCTGAGCTCAATGGCTGGAAACTTGTTACCAGAGTTCGAATTGGTTAACACCCAGTTTGGATTGGCCAGAGATGGTGCCAAAATGTTTGGTGTACACACATTCAAGAATGGTGACTCTGCTCTTGGATTGTCTATCGGGTTTCGGAATAGCTATGATAGAAGTTTATCAGTTGGCATCGCCGTTGGTGCTTCGGTCTTTGTCTGTGACAACTTGATGTTAACCGGAGACCTAACTGTCCTTCGCAAACACACATCGAATGTCCATACAGATATTGATGGACTAGCCCTGTCTGCCATCTACCGATCACGATCCGCATTCAACCAGGTCAAATCTGATGCTGAAGTGATGAAACAGATTCCTATGTCCGACGATGAAGCGTATCGGATGCTGGGATTCATTTACGGTCGGGGAATTATCAATCCACGAATGATACCAGTCGTCAAGAAGGAATGGTTGGAGCCATCACATGACGTCTTCGAAGACAGGAATTTATGGTCCTTCTATAACGCCGTAACGGAGGCTCTCAAGAGTTCTCCACCACAGTCCATCATGGAACGTCACCTGGCGATCCACAAACAACTCATGAACCATGTCGCTGCATAAGGTTTTGCAGGAACTGGGTCAAATCAAATACACAATAATCACAACAGAAGAAAAAGGAGAGCAACATGTTCAGAATCCCTTCAATACCTACTAGCGTAATCAAGGTCGCTGTGGAAGTCATTAAAAAGGTCATCACAGGTGGTAAATGAAAAACAATCGAATTAACAAAATCGTAAGCCATGCCTCAAAGCTCGTTCGTGAGCTGCTGAAGGAATGGTTTGGTGAAGAAGAAAAGGAGAAAACTGATGACAAAGGCAGAGATACTGAAGACCATTGAACTTCGTCAGAGCACCCTGAAAAGTTGGTTATCGTGTCCGTTGATGTACAAGTTCAGACACATCGACAAACTCGAACCAGCCTTTCGTTATCCCGGTACGATCCACGGTAGCAGTTTGCACATGGTATTAAAGCAGCTTCACGAAGGTGAGATGGATGGTGATATGCGGTCGCTTTATATCAAGGCACTGAATCACTATCTGTATGCCTCAGATGAAGCGCATATCCCTGTGCGTTGGAAACGAGATATGGCTAAGGAGATTGATGCTCTCACCAAGAATGGAGTTGAGATCCTGGAGAACTATAGAAGCAAAGCATATAACCGTGATGCTATCGTTCTGTTTTCAGAGGTTCCATTCAGAGTCAAAATACTGGGCTACTTGTTTACAGGAACTATGGACCAGTGCCGTAAGAATATTGATGGAACCATTTCATTAATAGACTTCAAGTCAAGTAAGATGAGGCCGAACCAGTACGCTATTCCAAACGATCTTCAGCTTACGCTTTACTCTTATGCATTAAAGTTTGGTGAGGTCTTAGTTGATGACATCTGGGTAAAGCCAAACATGATGGTGGATTCAGTTGGTATATACTTTCTTCGTGGACATGAGGTGTACAAAAGGAAGGTCCCAGGGAAGGAAATCGGGCAGGAGAAGGGCTCGTTATTTATAATGACTCGTAAGAGCATTCAGGATCTTCGTGCATTTAGGCATGAGATAAGAAGTCAACTATCAGCTATGGTTAAGCCTTGGTATTATCCGAATACAGCATCGTGTAATTTCTGTACTTACGCAACTCACTGCGTTAGTCGGAATGATAACGTACCCATAAAGGATGCTGATATGGCTCATGAACTGTTAGCTGAATTAAATATGGCTTCATAGCCAGGAAGGAAACATGGAAAATCAAATGATAGAAACCGATGCAGTAAAACAGGCTCTTAGTGTTGCAGGCTGGGACCATCAGGCAGAACTAGATGGAATGGCAGTGGAAACTACACAGTTTGAGCTCCCACGAGTTCGCATTGAACACAAGGATAACGGCAAACATCGCATGTACATCGATACCGGTGAGAGTTACATAGATAGTGATACTCAAGAAGTCGATATACCTGGTAATAAACTGACTGCAGTAGTCTTTGCAGAACAGTTTATCAGAGCATTCTGGGAAAAGGAAAGTGAAGTGCCATTGTGCTCAGCAATAGACGATCAACCTATTGGACAAGAAGCAATATCGGACAGTTGTAAGCACTGTGAACATGGTGCGATTGGAACTTCGTGTAAGCCTAAAGTTCGTTTGCTTCTGTTGGCTGAGATTGATGGTGAGGTCCGACCACTCATCATGAACTTGTCTCCGACCAGTATCAAGTTCTGGAATGCTCATAAGAAAAAGCTACAAAGATCTAACCTGCCAGTAGTGGCTGTGAACACCACCTTCGAACTTGAAGATGTTAAAAAGGGTTCTTATCGATGGGCAACGGTCCGGTTAGGTATGGACGGGATAGCCCTGAAATCAACTTTGGTTATCGCCAAGACAGCTAGGACTGAACTGGAAGAACTTACCAAACGGATCTCTGATGCAGACTTCAGTGATAGTGGGGATAAGTTCTAGTCCGATTGGATTCAAGAGAGGGAGCAGCTTATGCTTCCTTTTTACCTATAGATCTCTCAAAAAAATAAAAAAATTTTACCGAAACCGTATACGATCCAAAAACGAAGTGATCCTTTCGATCGAATAACCTGGTACTTGTCAAAAGGCGGGGGTTCTAATAGAGTACCTAAATCCTTGGGCTAGATTAATTATTGGATCACTCTGAGCATCGTCTCCTTTATTAAAGTATCCTTATGAAAAACCATCGTTCGAAGTCCTCTTCTGTCAGATTAATCGTGGCTAGTACAAGTAAGACCAAAAACAACAACCCCGCTCTTAATTCTCATGGCTTCTGACCATACAGTGATGCACTACACACGAACACTAACATCAATACAAACACCAAACGTTTAATTATATTAATCTCCTCTATTGTTTATAATATATTTCTTTTTGACCAAAGTTCTTGCCTTCTAGTCCATGCTCGGTAATCCAATACGATCTTTCCATTCCCTCGGTATAAAACCAAACTAATACCTCGTCTCTCCACCAGGTACCTTCTAATGTAGCTCCATACCGAGTAACTGTGAATACTCCATCTTTTTGCACTACCCACAAAGTACCATCGCCTTTGTATGTACCTATAACTTCAGACTCAGGAAACTCTTCATTATAATAATTAAAGATGGCAATAAGATTTGTAACAATTACTAGAGCGAGTAATATCTTAAAAACTGATTTAATGTTCATGTGTTACCTTTCATAATTAGTTGTTATAATTCACTGTACTACTCTTATTCCACAATACACTTTATGTTAACATCAAATGATTAACACGAATCTTTCCTACCACCGTTCATCAAAAGTTATTTGATTATCACTGGTTAGCAGTTTCCGAGCGTAAGAATATCTGATATTCTATTCTGCAGAACAAGAATCAACTTACTACCGCACTTTTAACAGAGACACCAACCATATTTCGCCCTTGCCGACATGAAAGTGTTACTCAGAAAGGCCTATCGTCGATTATTGATCATGTCATTCTTTTAACAACCCTACAGTTTAGAAAATGGAAAGGGCCGAATAAACGACCCCTCTATTACTATACCTGATCTTCAAAATTCAGATATTCTCGTACTCCTGGTTCAAGTGAACTACGAAAGCATTCGTAGTGGCAAAAGAACATCTGTTCTAATTGCTGACTTTCAGGCTTGTTGAGGTTTGAGAAGATTGATACTCCACAAGGGTCAAATTGTGACCCATCATCTATGCTCTCGCCGCATATGGCGCAATGATATCTTACCAAGGCCATGATCTACTCCTGGTCCAGCTCAACTGAAATGAGCTTATGAGTTCTATGCAGGAGCTTACCTACTTTATCCAAATCTTCCATCTGTTCTTCTTCATTTTTGTATTCCCAGGTGATTGCTTGGCCGTTGGCCATCACAAATTCAGTGGATAATCCTTTGTCCCAGTTCATACTGGCTACGTAATCCAGGTTTATAATTTTTCCTGGGCTATTATTCTTCTCTAAGTATATCATCATTATTATTTTGGTT
>Ga0233447_1001921_pt1 | contig 15846 bp, 13 predicted proteins | sample SI_124_October20_3_FD_183014 | JGI IMG/M metagenome (GOLD analysis project Ga0233447, IMG submission 183014) | Seawater microbial communities from Saanich Inlet, British Columbia, Canada - SI_124_October2016_135_MG | ecosystem: Environmental > Aquatic > Marine > Inlet | place: Canada: British...
TTTAATGTCTTTGATTATTTTACCGATGGGAAATATAGATCGGAACAGGATTTTATTGCTCAACCCGGAAGCCTGTGAGATGGCATAGTTCAAAAGATGAGGTCTGTAGGTCAATAAACCATCCAATCACCAAACTTCATGAGTCTGTACCTAAAAGAAAGTAGTCATGATGCCAAATAAAAATTTTGTGGTTTCTTGTTTTACATTTCTGGAGTTGATGGTTGTATTGGTGATTGCATCGGTAATCATAGCTATAGCAGCGCCAAAGTTGGGACAGGTTTATAACTCTATAAAGTTAGATGGTAATGCTAGACAGCTAAAAATCTTCCTCATGTATGCCAGAAATACAGCGCTGTGCGAACACAAAAATTGCAGGTTTTTTTATCGAGCAGATAAGAAAGAATTTACTTTGGAAATTCAAAAAGATCCGATTAAATATCCTGAAATATATATTCCTGTTACTGGTGATCTCTCAAAGGTTAAACTAGCTAATGGTGTAAATCTGGTGAGAGCTCAAAAAATGGGAAGTCGGCCTGTCCCTCCAGACACTGATTTTAGCGATGATATAGTGCCAATGGGAAATAAATATGAATTTTGGTTTACGCTTGAAGGCCATGGAGGAGCTAAAATAAATGTAGTTGTTAAAGCAGGCAGCGGTATTGTAAAAATCAAAAAGGATAATAGTTGAATTTTACCTAATTTTACTTTGATTTTTTATGAAATATTCGGGTTAAGTTTATAGGAATGAATAGACAAGTGATTATTAAAAACTATAGAAATAATTTTTCATTAATAGAAGTGCTGGTGGCACTTACAATAATAGCTGTATCTTTCAGTGCGTATATGCGAGCGTTAAGCTTGAATATTAAGAATACGAATGTTTCTAAAAGCTATATTACTGCTAATTTATTGGCGAATAAGAAGCTGACTGAACTAGCCAACAACAATGGAAAAAATAAAGAAGATGGTGAAAGTAAAAGCAATAATGATAAAAAAAATAAAATTGTGGAAGGCAAAAAACAGGGAGATTTTGGATATGATTATCCGGGGTTTACGTGGGAATCAGAGATAAAAAAACAATCTAAATGTTTATATTCACTAGAATTAAGTGTTTCATTTCTAAGAATGGGTGAAATAAGAACACTGATTTTTAATACTCTACTCATTGATAAAGCGGCATTGAAAAAGAAAACTGTGGGTAAGGATAGCAAAAATCCACCTAACGGAGAAGCATTAAAAAAACAGTAAAAGAATTTGATTATTTAAGTGTTTTTTTTATTTTACCTGCTTTGTTTGCTAACTTTGTAAAATAGTCACTTTCTACAATATCTTTTACATCTTTAGTTTTTTGTTCCTCATCAATATATATTTCAAGAGTTGCTATTCTGTGCCTTAATTTCTGTATAATATTTTCATTTTTAATAAATATAAAAATAACACCAATTATAATAATGAAAACAAATGACAGAAGAGTTAAAATTTTTATGTAAAATGGGAAAATAAGCTCTGTTATTGCTTTGTCAGGCAAATGAACAGTTAATTTCCATTTAAAATTATCAACAATTAGGGGTGAAGAGACAATAATAAACTTTTTGTTTTTGTAGCTATACGAAAAATGTTCCTGTGTTGGTGTGTTTTTGTGTTGGTTGTCTAAAGTGCTTGCGGTTAAAGCAAGGTTGTAATCGTCTGCCTGCTTGCTTTTTGGTGCTGTTATGATAAGATTCTCTTCGTTGCTGATCCAGGTTTGTCCTAAGGATCCTTCAAAGGCTACGGGCTGTATTAAGTGTTCAAGAGAAAACATATCAATTGAAGCACAAATTATATTACCAGAACTTTTAAAGGTCTGTTTGTCTACTATTGGAGAGAAAATATAAAAAGTGCTGAAGTTTTGTTTTTGCGAGCCATAGTATGCCATAGTACAAGATGATAATGCTCTTGATTTGTTTAGGTGAGTTGTTAGGAATTTTTTATTTTTGAAAAAGTCTTTCTTAGAATTTGCAGGGGAAGATAAAACTAGATTGTTGTTTTTATCTATAAGATAAATGTATGATAAATAGTTTTTATGTTTTAGTTCGTCTTGAAATAAAGTCTTGATAGAACTTAAAGGTAGATCTTTATATGCAATCCGCTCTGATACAACCTTTATGCTATCACGATAATCTAATAGGAAATATTTGACTTTGTCTGAGGTGTTTTGGGTTATAAGCTTTAGGTTTTGTACTACATAATCTCTAGTTGAAATTAATGCATATTTATAAAAATCAATAGATATCCATGTGGTGCTGACTAGTATAAGTAATAGTAGTGCAGTAAATGTTATTTTTCTTCTCATAAAGTTTTTCCTAATAACTAGTACATATTTATCAGTTTGAGTGTAGCAAAATGTTTGCTAAAACTGCTATGCCTTCAGAGCGTCCACAAAACCCCATGCCCTCTGTTGTTTTAGCTTTGATTGATATTTGTTCAACTTTAGAATGAAATGACTGTGCTAAGTTTTGCCGTATTAATTGTGTATATTGGGATAGCTTAGGTCTCTGTGTTATAATCGTCGCATCAAGGTTTAACAATGACCAGTGGCTTAATTGCCTGCTTTTGAGTACAGTATCAAGTAACTCTATGCTATTGATGTTTTCATATTTAGTATTACTATCTGGAAACCATTTACCTATGTCACCTAAGGATAAAGCCCCTAGAATAGCATCTATTACAGCATGTGTAAGAGCGTCTGCATCGCTATGGCCATCTAAACCAAACTCATAGGGGATATTTATTCCTCCAAGAATTAAAGGCCTTCCTGTTATAAATTTATGCGCATCAAAACCTTGGCCAATTCTTAATCCCATAGTTTTAATTGTCCTTATACGCCTTATAGCATTTAGCGATTTGTTGGTCTACTAGTCTACTAATTAGTGAATTACCAGGCTTCAGCACAGCTCCATACTACCTGGTTCGCTGCATCCCATGAAGCTTGTTTAATGCCATTTTGTTGTGCTGTAAATTGATCTACTGGCACAGCATATTGTGCATTACCTGTAACCGAGGTTGTCTGTACTAGTGCATCAGCTTGTCCCGGTATTACAAGTGTGAATTCAAAAGTTATTGCCATGTTAAATTCCCTGGTAGTAAAAATAGTGCCGCCGGCAGCACTTCTGATATCAACAGCAGTTACTTTTGTTTCTGTAATTCTTCCGTACAGTATACAATCCGCGTCATACATACTTCTTACTTTGTACGATCCATCGACCTGAAATGCTTCAGCCAGTGCGTTTCTCATGTATTCGCTCATATTTGGCAAATAACATTCATTTTTAATTGGAGCAAAAGCGATTGTCTCAATTTGTGGGTTTGAAATTTTACCCACATTATAGCCACAGCCGGCTGAAAACAGTACTATACAAAATAATGGTAGCAAAAAATAATATTTTTTCACTTTTATATCCTTATATTTTATTCTCATATTCGATCTTGAGTATTTTGTCTTGTTGCAAAGTTTCTTTTACAATTGGACGCAACCATTTCTTCTCGCTATTTGCAGGTATAATTAAGTTCTCTTTAGTAATTCCTGGTAAACTTTTTATCTGATATTTACTTATCTCTTTCTTTCCTTTTTGCTGAGTTTCTTCAGATGCTGGATTCGCATATAGTGGCATGTCAATTGAGTTTAACAATTTTTCTGCTTCAACTACAGTTTTGGTTTCAGGATAATTAACCAAGATATCGCGAATATACCTTTTAGCTACTTTTGTATCACCTTTGTTATTATAATATTTTGCGAGCTTAAGAACTCTTTCAGCACCTATTTCGTATGTTTGTTTGAGCGAGTTTTTTGCCCATGGTCTTTCTGGTGCATCGGGATATTTTTTTATAAATTCCTCAAGTATATTTTTTGCTTCAGTGGTATTATAACCATCACCATCTCCTCTTTTAGCTAATCCGATATATAAATGTGCTAGATCCAGGTATGCTATTTTAGCGGAATCTGAACTAGCATGTTCTTCTATTATTTTTTTATACGTTTCCTCTGCTTCTTTGTTGTTTCCTCCGGAAAGGTATAAAGAACCAAGTCTAGTTAGTAGTTGAGGGATGAATTCAGCAAAAGGAGATTGCTTTTGCACGGCTTTATAGATTTCAATTGCGTGATTATCGTTTTTGATCCATGGCATCCAGGTATATGGACGCTCTCTATACCCGTCATAATAGAGGTTTGCTATGTGGTATTCACGTTCAACTGTTTTTCTAAAATCAATCTGTTCGGGAGCACTTTCTATAAGTGTTCTTAAACATTTAAATTCTTTGTAATACAGTTCTGCATTTAGGTATGCTTCTGCTTCTTTTTTTAATGCATTGGCTTTTACTACGTGGTTGTCTGCATATAAAACAGCAGCCTTATACTGCTTTGCCGCGCTTCGCCAATCGCCCTTTTTTGATTCTTCCAAGGCTTTTTCCAAAGCATCTTGGGTTCTCTGATTCATTGCTGATAAAATATTAGGTATAAGAAACAGCGCCAGAGTTAATATTGTAATATAACATGTGATACTCGATCTATTTTTTAAACTTGGAATAACAACTTTTGCTTTATCCGAGATACTGATCTTCTCGAAATAAGAATGAGCTTGCCCACAGTTTGTATCTTCGTATTTAAACACGTCAATAATGTCTCCGCAATATATTTGTTTTATACTAGGGCACTAAGAGCTTTTTAAGTACTAATTAACGCTAGTAAGAATAGGTTTATCTATAATATACTCAAGCTGTTCCTTTTTTCGAATTATTGGGAATTAAAATTTACAATAAATCTATAGGACTTTTCTCAAATTTTCAAATTTGCAGCCTAGATTTGCTCGGCGGAAGTCTTTCCGCACGATCAAATCTATCTCTACTTTACTATTTTCACAAATAGTAAAATAGAGGAACATGTGATTACTCTGCAATTTTTCTTATTTTTTTCTTCTTTTAACTTTTAAAACTCCATGTGGTCATGGATGATGCTATCTTTATGTTCTGATTTTATCAAAATCGGAAAATAAATGAAGAAATTTGTTTTGTTAAACTGATAAATTCGGTAAAAAGCAGTCCAGAACACCAGTGTTGTAAAAATAATGCCTGCTGGCATCCATAAAGACGGCCATATTATCATTGTTATAAAAAAGAAGAAAGCCTTAAATATACTTAAACATTATACTAGATAATAGTTGGCACTAACAAAAATGCAAAGTACAGTTTCTTTAATCTATAATTATATAATGGAACGATTTGAATATAATTTGACTTAAAAACTGTTATATTTAAGTTAAATATTCAAAATACTCAGAGGTTGTTTAAACCACTAATAATCTAGCAGTAAGTGCTTTTATCGCAGACATCAAATATGAAAATAAAATATCTTTTGACCTGTTTCCTATTTTTACTTGTCAGTTTAAATCTTGTTGCTGCTCAGAAACTTGTTTGGGCGTCTGTCTTGTTCAGACATGGCGATAGAACACCTATTTCAAAACTTCCTGCTTGTCCTTTTGCATGGGCTCCGGGGCTTGGGGAGTTGACGCCGTTGGGGATGCATCAAGAATATATATTAGGAACTGAATTGAGAGAGCGTTATGTTGTGAAAAATAAAATTCTTCCCGAACATTTCGATACTAATTTACTGTATGTCCGTTCTTCAGATGTTAATAGAACTTTGCAAAGTGCCGAGTCTTTATTGTGTGGGCTATATCCACCTGGGACAGGCCCAGCTCTCGCTGACAAAAGGCCGGCATTACCCAATTTTTATCAACCAATACCGATACATACGGAAGCTAGATCTAAAGACTTCCTTCTAAATTCTCAGTATATCTTTAAGGATAAGCTGAAAGATATCTTTCAAGAAGAAATCTACAATAATAAAGAATGGCTCGCTAAAGAGGCTGCAGTTAAAGATGATTTTAAACTTTGGTCTTTAATATCAGGATTGAAGATAAAAAGACTTGAAAATACTATATCCTTCGGTACCAATATCTTTATAAGAACTATTCATAATGTTTCACTCCCAAAGGGGGTTGATGAGAAAAACGCTGAAAAGCTAATTAGCTTAGCAAGCTGGATTGTTGCAGCGAGATACAAGCCAAAAAACGTAGGAATTATTGTAGCTGGTAAGTTGCTACAACATATTTTTGAGACCATGAATGATTTCATAAAAGGTAACTCTAGAGTTAGATGTTATCTTTACTCTGGACATGATGCAAATGTACTTGCTATGATGAGTACTTTAGGCCTTCCGGTCAATAAAAATCCTGGTTATGCTTCTTGCATACAGTTTGAACTATATAAAGATGGTAAAAAATATTTTGTTAAGATGATTTTTAATGGAAAAACAGTAAACCCTCCATTTTTTTCAAATAGTTACAGTTGTAGTATAAAAATTTTTGATAATTATATTAAAAAGCTGTTGATCTAGCATAGATGTTATAGTATATGGCATATATACCTAACGTGGTCATAATTGATACTTTTTAAGTATTGGACATTTTTTGCTTGTCAGTCATAGCCTTGGCGAAGATTGATTGGAGGTTGGATGTTCGAATTTCTTGGTCCTGGCTACGCTGGTTTGTGTTATAAAAATTGTTTTAATAGGAGGTTGTCAATGTATTTATCTTTTCGTAGTTGGTTACTTTTAGTCGTATCAGGAATTATGTTACTCGGATCCATTTATGTTGCAGCAGCAGATAATGCTTCGAGTTTAAAAACAGTGAAAGCTCCTGGAATAAAAAGAGTAGTTCTTTATAAACACGGTATGGGGTATATAGAAAGACGGGGTGAAGTTAAGAATGATGTAACTTTTTCTATGTATTTTTATGATGATCAAATGAATGACTTACTAACTAGCCTATATGCTATAGACCTAAATGGAGGTCAAATTGCTTCTATTCTATATGATGTAGAGACACCTATTTCTCAGCGTAGACAGGGAATAATTATAAAGATACCGGAACATGCTGCCTTAAGCGAACTGCTTGTTCTGTTAAAGGGTACGGAAATATCGGCAAGGTTGATTGATGAAACTATAAAAGGTCGTGTTCTTGGAATCGAGTCAATAAATGAAGTTGTTGACGGTAAAAATGTAGCAACTGACCATAAACTAGTTTTGTTCACAGATAATGGAACTGTGCGGTTTTTAAATCTTTCATCTCTTATTGAGTATAAAATTGAAAACAAAACGATAAAAAATGATTTAGATAAACTACTTAATATCTCACTTGATAGTAAATATGTTAATCGGAAAAAGATGACCTTGACGGCATTAGGTAAAGGTAAAAGGAACATAAGAATTGGATATCTTATTGGAATGCCAATTTGGAAATGTTCTTACCGTTTAATTTTTGACAAGGATGAAAAAAATTCAGCATTGCTTCAGGGATGGGCACAGGCAGAAAACAATTCAGAGGATGATTGGAATGATGTAAAGATATCTTTTGTTGCCGGAAATCCACTGTCATATATAATGGATATGTATATGCCATTTTACATTAAAAGACCTCATGTGCCAATACCAGGATTACAGGATTTACAGGTTGACTGGAGCATTACTTCTACACCAGAAGGTATGAATAATCGTAGTGCTAGAGAAAGTGTAAAGTCTAAGTCATCTTATGCTAATGTACCATTAGTAATGAATAGTATCAGTGCTGATGCTGAAACGTATCCTCAAGCTGATTCTTCTGAACAAGCTATGGGGAAGCTATTGAAAGATTCTGTAAGTGCCCAGGTTTCAGGAATTAAGGTTGGAGAATTGTTTAGCTATGACTTAGATGAAAAAATATCAATCCCTCGCGGCAAAGCTGCCATGATACCTATTCTTACAAAGCAAGTTGACGGGAAACGCCTGCTTTACTATAAGAAAGCATTTTCTTCCAAAGTCATGAATGCTTTTGTTCTACAGAATAATACAAATCTGACTTTAGATGCCGGTGCAGTTACTTTTTATGAAAGTAATACTTCACTAGGTGAGGGGATTTTAGAACATACACTAACGCCGGGCAGTCAGGAAGTAATACCATATGCCGTAACAGCATCCGTTGATGTGGTTTCTCAAATCAATTCTGAACAGTCAAATTATTTTAAAGGAAAAATTGTTAATGGAATATTAACATTGACATGTGTTGAAACGCTTTTTAGTAAGTGGAAGATAGTGAATCGTGGAAAAGAGTCAGTAGTTTTATGGTTAAATCAGCCCAAAAATTCTCATTATAAGTTAAGCAAGCCTGAGAAAGCACTTAAAGAAGTTGACAATTATTACCGTTTTGAAATTAAACTAAAACCGGAAGAAACTAAGACTTTTACGGCCGAAGAAAAACGTGATATAAACAAGACAGTAATGCTTAGAAATGCTAATGAAAAAATACTTGGATTTTATGCTTCACAAAAATACATATCCAAAGAAATGCGCATTTTCCTTGTAGAACTCAGTAATTTAATGTCGGAAAAAACAGTACTACAAAGACAATTAGCAGAATGGCAAAGACAGATTAAAAAGTCAACAGAAAAACAGAAGAGGCTGCGGGATAATATTCAGGTATTGAACAACAATACTAGCACGAAAGAGAAAAATCTTAGGGCGATATGGGTGGATGCCTTATCCAAATCAGAGAACAATATTGAAGTCCTTCGTGTCAAAGGCAATGAAGCATATAGTAAAATAAATGATTTAGATGAAAAAATAGCAAAAAAAATAAAAGAATTCAAAATATAACGATATGGATAATGAAAAAAAGCCTAAAATAGCACGTGTATTGGTAGACCTTTCGCTTAATCGTTATTTTGATTACAATATCCCCAAAGAACTGGAAAAAAAAATAAGTATTGGAACACATGTAATAGTTCCATTCGGGAAATCAAAAAATAAAGAAAGAAAAATTTATGGTTGTGTTATAGCCTTTCCATCATCGTCATCTTATCCTAATTTAAAGCTCATTGAAAGTGTATACATTAGAAGACCAAGAATACCTGTGTCCCTGCTAAAACTAGGTGAATGGATGGCTGAATATTACTGTTGCTCCAAAGAACAGGCTGTTAGGGCATTGCTTCCTGGTCCTGTAAGAAGTGGTAGAATATCAAAAAAAAATATTACATATTTCTATCTTCCTGACCCTAAAAAAGCAAGTGAATTTTTATTTGATGAATGTAAGAATTCTCCTTCTAAAGCAAGGGTTATTAAGGAACTTTTGCAGAAACCTGATCTCCCACTTTTTTTACTAAAAAAGATAACTGGTTCAAGCAATGCAGTAATAAACTCTCTTGTAAAAAAAAATATTCTCGCCAAGGAAAATAGAACTGTTATGCGAGATCCTTTTTCTGATTCGGAAATATTAAGAGAAGAAAAACCTGAACATACAGAAGAACAGTCTATTGTTCTTGCTGAAATAAAAAAAATGTTAAATGGCGAACTGAAATATTTCTGTGCCCTTTTGTATGGCGTAACAGGAAGCGGAAAAACTGAAGTGTACCTACAAGCAATAGAGGAAATCCTTGACAAAGGCAAAGAAGCTATTGTTTTGGTTCCTGAAATATCTCTTACTCCCCAAACAACCGAAAGATTTCGTGGCAGGTTTGGAAATTCTATTAGTGTTTTACATAGCGGATTAAGTGATGGCGAACGCTATGATGAGTGGACAAAAATTTATGAAGGAAAAGTTAAAATAGTTGTGGGGGCAAGAAGTGCTCTGTTTGCACCGTTTAAAAATCTTGGTTTGATCATTGTCGATGAAGAACATGAAAACTCGTATAAACAAGACGAAGTGCCACGATATCATGCTAGAGATGTAGCTGTTATGCGCGCTTATCGTGAAAAAGCATCGGTTATATTAGGCTCAGCAACGCCGTCTCTTGAGTCTTTTTATAACGTAGAGAAGAAAAAATATCTGCTTTTGAAATTGACAAAAAGAATTGATGACAGAATCATGCCGAAAATGTTAACTGTTGACATGCGTGCACAGGCTGTCTCTGCCGCTGGTGCAAGTATTTTTTCAAAAGATTTGGTGGCTGCCGTTTATGATAGGGTTGAACGTGGTGAACAAACTATAATTTTTTTAAATAGAAGAGGATATGCTACCCATATGAGCTGTATTCACTGTGGGTATGTTGCTGGTTGTCCTGAGTGTTCAGTTGACTATACATATCATCGCGCAAAAGGCTATCTGTCATGTCATATTTGTGGTTCTGTGATTAAGGCTCCGCAGCATTGCCCAAGCTGCAAAGCTCCAGATATTAAGTATTTAGGTGTTGGCACTGAAAAAATAGAAGCTATTGCGGGTAAATTGTTTCCGTTAGCGCGTGTTAAGCGAATGGATTCCGATACTATGACACATAAAAAGTCCTATGAAACAGTATTGCGCTCTTTTCGCAAGGGTGATATTGATATTCTGATTGGTACTCAAATGATTGCAAAAGGTTTAGATTTTCCTAATGTAACTCTGGTAGGAATTATTAATGCCGATATTAGTCTACATATTCCTGATTTTAGGTCAGGTGAACGTACATTTCAACTGCTTACACAAGTTGCCGGCCGTGCGGGAAGGGGAAATATACCCGGAGAAGTTTATATTCAAACTTATACGCCTTTCAACAGTGCGATACAATATGCTGTAAATCATGATTACGACGGTTTCTATAAAGAGGAAATTGAGATTAGAAAACAATTGGGTTATCCACCCGAAGGGCACTTGGCTATAGTTCGATTTACGGGAGAAAATGAAGAAAAAGTTATTGAAACCGCAGAACTTTTCGCAAAAGATCTAGAACCTCTAACAAGCGATAAATTGATGATTTCTCTTGTTTGTCCTGCGCCCATTTCAAGAATGAAAAAAAAATATCGATATATGCTCATGATACGTGGGAATATTAACTCCAGACTGAAAAAATATTTAAACGAACTAATTTTTCACCGCTATACGTCAAATACAGTATATGTTTATGTCGATATTGACGCAGTAAATCAGATGTAAATTTATACATAACAGTGAAAGTAACTGTTGATTTAACAGGCTTTTTTCAATATAATGACTCTTATGATAAAGTTAATAACATTTATATTTATATTTTTATTTTTATTTAATTCCGCAATTGGCGATCCGGGGACAAGAAAATTTATTGATTTACATCTAAGACAACAGCACAATGGTGTAGATTGTGGTCTATTTACAGTAGATAATTTAATCAGACTTGCTAGATACGCACACGATAATGCAGAAACATTAGATGGATTAGATCGGGATGCTGTTATTGAAGCAGCAGGATTACAGCATCCTCCAGGCGGCGATGCTGCTGCTATTCGAGCTGAACACAATGATATATTTCCAACTTTGGGTTTACCAGCTCCGATAGCAATAGAAGAAAAGGATTTTGCAAGTGAATCAGGTGTTATCTAGAAACTGGGTGTTGAAAGAGAGAGGGTCACCCATTTACGACTTTCATTTATCGAGAAAAGAGATCAGGTGATTGTTATTGAGAAAATACTCAGGCACTGTAATCTTTGGACTGAGTCGAAAGCGAGGGATGCTCCAGGCATTACTTTGGATGAAGATGTCGATTTCATCCTTGATTCACAATACATTCCTATGGACAAATTTTTGGCAAATTTCTGATAAATATTAATCTCTGCCATAGGGATTATGTATGCCGTTTCTAGTTTTTTGTGTTATGTTCTTTCCTCCCGCCGATGCCCTATCGGTGCAGGCACCTGCACCGATAGGGCATTAATGAAGGGCAATTGACAGTTCTTACGTTATAAAGTTTGCGTTACTACCATCCTGAAGTATTTTAGTATCAAAGTAAAAAATCAAAATTCCTATCAATACTTTGGTTTTATGGGTAAACCTTTTAATGGAAACGAAATGTTTGAAAAAATGAGGGAATACCTTGATATAAAATATATCTATGATGATATAGCTCCAATCAATAATGTAAGTGATTATTCATTAGAACAATTAAAAATTGAGATGAAGAATTTCTCTTCAAGTATTGCTAATAGACTAAAAGAAGCTTGTAAATTATGTGATGTAAAGATGCTTAATGAGCTTTGATAGAAATACAAAAAGTAAATCAAAAAATTGCAGATAACATTGAACCATTTATAAAAAATTTTGACTTTGAAAAAATTCTATCTATTTAGATTAAATAAATCAGTTTGGAGTTTTAGAATGAAAGCTAATATTTTGATTGTTGATGACTTAGCTGATAACTTAAAATTATTGATGAGTACCTTATCAAAAATAAATCTAAGGTCAAGACCTGTTAAAAGTGGGAAGCTTGCTTTAGCTACAGCTTTTACAATGCCTCCGGATCTTATTTTATTAGACATCATGTTACCGGATATGAGTGGTTATGAAGTATGTGAAAAGTTAAAAGCTGATGAGCGAACCAGTCATATTCCTGTCATTTTTCTCAGCTCATTAAATGATCCTATTGATAAGGTGAGAGGTTTTTCTGTAGGTGGGGTTGACTATATTTCTAAACCATTTAATGCATCAGAAGTAATAGCTCGAATTGAAAATCATCTTGCCATTTTTCGCTTACAAAAAGAATTAAGTAAAAAAAATCAACAACTAACCGAATTAAATGCGACAAAAGATAAATTTTTTTCTATAATTGCTCATGATTTAAAGAATCCATTTGTAGCAATTCTGGGCTTTTCTGAATTACTTATAAATGGATATGATAATTATTCTGATAAAGATAGAAAAGATCTTATCAAACAAATTTACATCAGTTCCAAAAAAGAATTTGGATTGTTAGAAAATCTTTTAGAATGGTCTTTAATACAAATGAATAAAATAGAATTTGAGCCTAAAATACTTAAAATAACAGAGCTTATTAGTTTTAATATAGATTTATACCAATCGAGTTTACAAAACAAACAGATCAAATTAGAATATAAAAAAGTTGAAGATATATTTGTTTATTCTGATAAAAATATGATTGATGTAATTTTAAGAAATTTACTTTCAAATGCAATAAAATTTACTCCTAAAAATGGACTCATTACCATAGACTGTAAATTAATTAAGGAAGAGAAGAAAGTAAGTATCTCAATTTCAGATACAGGAGTAGGCATCTCTGAGAGTGATATTGAGAAAATTTTTAACATTGAAAATAGCTATTCAAAACCTGGAACAGAAAATGAAATTGGTACTGGACTGGGTCTAATTTTATGTAATGATTTTGTTGAGAAAAATGGTGGAGAAATAAATGTAGAATCTGAAATTGGAAAAGGATCAACTTTTTGGTTTACTTTACCAACTGAAAATTTTTTGTTATTTAGAAATTGTTAATTTTTTAAATTTATTTTCTTCCCCCCCCAAATATATTTAAGAATAGAGTTTCTTAAATCTTTACTACCAGTTTTAAGAAAAATTTTAGAAGAAGATATATAGAATCAAGGAGTTAAAAGTCATGATTTTTATTTCAGCTTTTCATCTAAAGGGAAAAATTTATGAAAGTTTTAACTCATTAGCATATAGGGCGATTCGGCATTCTGATAACACTCCTGTAATAATCAAGTTATTTCAACAAGAATATCCATCTCCAAAAGAACTTGCCCGTTGTAAACTGGAATATGAAATGACCAGTATGCTTTTGAATGGGTAATAAGAGCATATGATATAAAGAAGTCTCAGTATACTAATGCCATTATTTTTGAAGACATAGGGGCTGAGTCATTAGACTTATTACAGAATTCTAAAAAATATATGTTAAATGCATAAAATCTGGAATCATTTTTGAAAGTGGCTATTCAAACAATAAGTATTCTTGGCAAGATTCATGACAACAATGTGATTCACAAAGATATTAACCCATCCAATATCATCTTGAATCCAATCACGGGACAATTGAAAATTATTGATTTAGGTATAGCAACAGTGGGCTTACAAGAAGCCCAAAATCGGTTTAATCTCTATTGTCAATTCTTCATTCGTGCCATTAGTGTAATTGTTATATATTCCAGCATTATAAATAAAATTTTAGATGGTAGGTACGTATGCAATCCATTTTAGATTATGTAATTGTTGAACAGTGTTATAAAGGCGCGGATTCCCTGATTTTTCGGGTTGTGCATCAGAAAACCCGACAACCTGTTTTTTTGAAAAGACTCCGTGAGGATTATCCATCGCCCCAGAACGTGGCCGTATTTAAGCGGGAGTTTCAAATCACCAGATTGTTCCATGACTCAGGAATTATTCAAGTCTATGATCTGAAAAAATGGCAGAATACCTGGGTGATGGTTCTTGAAGATTTTGGAGGATCATCGCTTAATCATTTACTTCCTGAAAACAGGCTCGATGTTGCAGCTTTTCTAGAAATAGCGATTCAGATGGCGGAATGCCTTTCGGTAGTTCATAACCATAATATCATACACAAGGATATCAATCCCTCCAATATCCTCTGGAATCCTCAAATAAATAAGATTAAACTGATTGATTTTGGAATTGCCATCCAGCAAGCCATCACCCACATTGAACCTATTGCCTTTTCCAAAATGGAAGGAACCTTGAACTATATTTCTCCAGAGCAAACAGGCAGGATGAATCGGTCTATTGATTACCGAACTGATTTTTATTCTCTGGGAGCAACATTTTATGAACTTTTGACAGGGCATCTTCCTTTTGAAACCCCTGATTTGCTAGAATTGATTCATGATCACCTTTCCAAAGAACCACTGGCTCCTCAAGTACTGAATCCTTCGATTCCACTGATGCTTTCTCGAATTATCCAGAAGTTGTTGTCCAAAAATGTGGAAGACCGTTATCAATCCGCCTCAGGACTCAAAACGGATTTGTGTCAAATTCAGAAGGCGCTTCAGGAAAATCGGATTTCAGGCTTAGAGTTTAAGCTAGCACAGCAGGATGCCACAAGACGGTTACAGATTTCTCAAAAGTTATACGGAAGAGAATCTGAAATCAAACAACTCCAGGAACTCTTGGACCAGGTGTCGCAAGGGAACAAGGAACTGGCAATAATTGCAGGCTATTCTGGGATTGGCAAAACTTCGTTAGTGCGTGAAATGCGGAAATTGGGGATTCAATACCACTCCTGGTTTTTTGAGGGAAAATTTGATCAGTACCAGCGGAACATACCGTACTCTGCCTTTTCACAGGCCTTTTCACAATTAGTGGATCTGTTGCTGGTAGAATCTGATGATCGACTGCAATTCTGGAAAAGCGCGATTTTGGAGGCAGTCGGGCAAAATGGAGGTGTGCTGACAGAAATCATACCAAATCTGGAAATCTTGATTGGCAAGCAACCGGAAGTGGTTCGTTTGGGTGCACAAGAAACCATTAATCGCATGATTATTATGATTCAAAATTTTACTAGGGTTTTCAGTCGTCCTGAACATCCCTTGGTGTTGTTTCTGGATGATTGGCAGTGGGCAGATTCCGCTTCACTGGAGTTGTTGAAAGCCTTGATGAATGACACCCACATGACGCATCTGTTTTTGTTAGGAGCTTATCGGGATAATAAAGTCGATAGAACTCACCCCTTTATGATGGCACTCAAGGATATGCAAAATTTTTACAAGCATTCCATTCACATAATTTTTCTTAAAAATCTAAAGATTTCAGACATCCAGCAATTGCTGTCGGATACCCTGTCAGGCGATGTTAAAGCACTGGGAACTCTAATTTACGAAAAAACAGAAGGAAATCCTTTTTTCAGTCTCCACTTCCTGAATTTCTTGTATGAAGCGAGAGACCTTCAATTTGATTTTCAAAGAATGCAATGGCGCTGGAATCCTGAAAAAATCCGTCAAAAAAGGATTTCGGAGAATCTGGTCCATTTGCTGAGTCAAAAAATTCGGACGTTTCCTCAAGCGATCCAACA
>Ga0233447_1001938_pt1 | contig 15748 bp, 11 predicted proteins | sample SI_124_October20_3_FD_183014 | JGI IMG/M metagenome (GOLD analysis project Ga0233447, IMG submission 183014) | Seawater microbial communities from Saanich Inlet, British Columbia, Canada - SI_124_October2016_135_MG | ecosystem: Environmental > Aquatic > Marine > Inlet | place: Canada: British...
GACTGGTTCAACTCATTACTGGTTACTATGTCTCTAGTTTTTGGAATTATTTTTCTTGGTTTTTTTCTATGGCGTGCTGCTCTCGGCAAGTCAGTTGTGGATTTCAGAGTGTTTAGACATAAAAATTTTGTAATATCATGTTTTTTGATCATGATTTTTGGATGTCTATATAATAGTACAATATGCTATTTACCTTTAATGCTTGAAAATTTATATTTATATCAAGTAAACACAACTGGGTTTGTAATTTCTTCAAGGGAAATAACGGGTGTTTTTTGTATGCTTATTGTTGCATGGTTTTGTAAAAGGTTTGACCTGAGATATATACTAATGTGTGCCATTGCTGCAAACATTATAGCCAGTTATCTTTTTACGTGTTTTTCTCCAAATCAGAGTATGACATCTTTATTTCCACCACTAATAATGCAAGGTTTTGCTTCAACATTTTTTTACGTACCATTGGTACTAATTGCATATTATAAGTGTCCTAAACAATTATCTGATTCAGCTGGCGGGGTATATAGCTTTTTCGGTATGTTCGGAGCTTCGACAGGAGCAGCTGTAGGTGCTACGATGCTTACACGTATAAATCAGGTTAACTGGAATGATCTGTCAAGAAATATTATACCATGGTCCCATGGGTTTAGGAAATGGATGCAGCGTCTGCCGGAAGGAGTAGATTTTCAAGCAAAATTTGCAATAATTGCTGAAACTGTTCGTAAAAGCGCTGCAATCATAAGTTATCTTGATCTGTTTTATTATGTTATGATTGGATCAATCATTATATTTTTTATTCCACTATTATATAAAAAATGTAAATAAAATAAACTCATCGGAGGGAAAAATGATGATTAAAAAATTGTTGAATAAAAACTTTATTATTGGGATAATTATCTTAATTATGGTTATTTGTGGGGCTACTGGATATTATGTGTACGCTAAATATTACCCATCAACTAAGGACGCATATATAAAAGCGTATATTGTCGATATAGCACCTGAGATTGCTGGTAGGGTAAACGGCGTCTATGTAAAAACTAATGATTGGGTTAAAAAAGGAACGCTTCTTTTTTCTATTGATCCTAGCCCCTTTGAATTGGAGGTTGAAAGATGTAAAGCGACATTATCATGGACAGAACAAAAAGTTCATCTAGCTGAACAGGAAATCAAAGTATCTAAAACTTTGGTCAAACAGGCTAAGGCCAAGTTTACTTTTGCTGAACAGACTTATAAGCGCATGACAAAGCTAAATAAATATAAAATCGTAACAGATCAAAACGAAGATAAATTTGTTCGAGAGTTTAAAATAGCAAGTTCTAAAATGAATTCGGCTTTGTTGGAGTTACATGAAGATGAACAAAGATATAAAATAGCGAAAGCTGCAGTGCTTGAATCTCAGGCAAAATTAAACCAAGCACAGCTTAATTTGAGTTACACTAAAATTTATACATCTGCTAACGGCTACGTAAGTGATTGTTATCTTGCGGCTGGTGAATATGTTGATATTGGACAAAAGGTATTTGCTTTTATTGATACAGATATATGGTGGGTGCAGGCAAATTTTAAAGAAACAGATTTAGGCAGAATTAGGCCTGGGCAAAAAGCCGAAGTAACTATTGATATTTATGAGAAGACTATTTCTGGTACCGTTATGAGCGTTAGTTTTGGTAGTGGTGTGACATATTCGCTCCTGCCACCAGAGAATGCTACCGGTAACTGGGTAAAGGTTGTGCAACGGTTTCCAGTGCGCATTTTGATAAAAGATGATAGTGAAAAACATCCATTGAGAGTAGGAGCAAGTACCAAGGTAAGAATTGATACGACTACTAAATTGCCATGAGTCTATTAGCTGAGTTTTGCTAGCCTGAAAGCGGAAAAACATGACTAGTATCTGGATTGAAAAAAGAACTATTGTGGCAATGGCTTTAAGTTTATTAGCACTTGCTCAAATATTGGATGTAACTATTGTTGGCGTAGCTTTAACGCATATTATGGGAGAGATAGGGGCCAATACATATGAGGCTTCATGGATTCTGACAAGTTATATAATTGCTGCTGCCATCTGCATGCCTTTGAGTGGAATTGTTGCGAAAAAATTTGGAAGAAAACGAGTTATCCTAGTTTCTTGTGCTGGTTTCGCATTATGTTCAATTTTATGTGGAATTTCAACTACTTTGGGGTGGATTGTCGCTTTTAGATTTTTACAGGGAATAAGTGGTGCATTTATACCTTCATTGGCTCAGGGATATATGGTAGACAATTTTTCTGAATCTGAAAGACCGGGCATAATGTCTATGTATGGTGCTGCTACTGTCATTGGCCCAATTCTTGGCCCAATTCTTGGCGGGGTTATAACCTTTCATTTTGATTGGCCATGGATATTTTATATAAATGTTCCTGTATGTATAGTTTCTTTTTTCATTATCTTGAGGCAGATGAAAGAAACTAGAAAAATAAATATTAGTGTTGATTATATTAGTTTTTTATTTTTAGCAGTTGGTATAACTCTGATTGGAGTGTTTTTAAATGCTGGTAATAGGTATGATTGGTTTGACTCACGTTTGATTACAATATCTCTAATTTGCGGGGCAGTTTTTTTAGCTTTTTTTCTTTGGCGAGCCGTAATTGGCAAATCAGTGTTGGATTTTCGGATATTCAGGCATAAAAATTTTGTGATGTCATGTTTGTTTAAAATGGTATTTGCATGCTTGTTCTATAGTCTTGTGTCCTTTTTGCCATTAATACTTGAGAACTTGTATTTATATCAGATAGATACTACGGGTTTTGTCCTTGCACCTAGGGGAATAGCAGCCCTTTTAGCTATGCTTATTGTGGCAAGAATCTGCAAAAGATTTGATTTGCGGTATATCTTGATGTGTGCTATTGGAGTAAATATCTTAGCCTGCTATCTATATACCTGTTTTACTCCTAATCAGAGTATAACGTTTTTAATTCTGCCGCTAATAATGCAGGGATTTGCAACAACGTTCTTCTCTGTGCCGTTAATGTTGCTTGCATATTATAACTTTCCCAAAGAACTATCAAATTCGGCCGGTGGCATATATAGTTTTTTCAAAATGCTTGGAGCTTCTATTGGAACAACTATAGGGGCAACTTTACTGACAAGATTAAATCAGGTTAACTGGAATGACTTGTCAAAAAACATTACGCCATGGTCAGATGTCTACCGAGGATGGATGCAGAGCTTACCTAAAGATATTGATTTTGAAACAAAATTTGCTATTGTCGCTGAAACAGTTCATAAAAGTGCGGGATTTTTAAGTTACATTGATCTGAGTTATTATGTCATGTTAGGGTCAATAGTTCTTCTATTTGTTCCACTGCTATATAAGAAATGTAAATTGTGATTTTTTTATTATATACTCGCTACGATCGATTTTTCAAAATTTAGAATTGCATTTTAAGTGTTAAAATATTCTATTATTTTGTTGTGCAGGCAGCGAGTATATTATTAGTAACTCCTCAATTTTCAATAATTTGAAAATTGTCGACTAATAAAGCTGAAAGCTCACCTTTATAATCAGATGCAAGCAAACTATCAATGCCTCCTTTAAAATATTTAGACTCGTAATTTATAATAGTCTGGTTATCAAGGAGAAGTATTTTGGATATTTTACTGTAACTCCAGTCATCATTTAGAAGTATTACTGTTTTAATACGATCGGCAAATTTTCTGTTAGTTTCACGTTTATGCAATATCTTCAGATGTTTGACTTCGGAATTTGATAAAAAGATTTTTCCCATTTTAAAAAATCTTTGATTTTTGAAAAATAATATATACTCAAGCTATCTCAAAAACAATAGAAGATTCTAATATAAAAAACAATACGTTTTAAAATTAAAAAGTCGAAAAATAGAGTGGCTTGAGTATACAGATGATTCAATTTTTAAAAAGCCGGTGCTGTGTGCAACTTGCGGAAATTTTGATAAAGGTGATTATATCCTTGCTTTAATTCACACGTAGAAAAAATACTTCCGTAAAACTATATATGCATAGTTTATAACCGAAAAAATGTCAATACCTTTTTTAAAAAAAGTCTACAGATTTTTATAAAATCAGCCCTTTCAAATGCTTACAAAAGCCCTGTCAAATTATCTATGATATACTAGCATTTTACTGATAATTTATAACCCGTTCATGATTAATATTTTTTAAGTAATTTTAATGAATTATACAATATATAGTTGTTTTGCGCTTTGCCACATACTATATCTATGTATAGATAGTTTTTTGTTAAACTAATAAATTATTTAGAAATATAGCAAATTAAGTATAGTATAAAACTAAAACAATCTTTATGAGAGGGAGCTACGTTGTCATGTCTAGCCTACCGTACACTAAAATCAAAAAAAGAGATGGAAGAATTGCGGAATTTGAACCGGAACGAATAACTCTAGCAGTAGAAAAAGCTCTTCGTGCGGCTGGAACCGCAAGTCACAAGCTAGCAAAGACAATATGCAACGATGTTTTAAATTCACTTAAAGACTATAAAGATAAAGTTGATGTACCAGATATCGAATTAATTCAAGATCTTGCAGAAGCTGCATTTATTCGTAGGAGTTTAACAAAAGCAGCAAAATCTTTTATACTCTACCGCGCACAGCATCATAATCTTCGCAAAAATCGTCAGCTTCTAATGGACATACAGGATCTTGTAGGCACTTATCTTGATAGAAATGACTGGAGAGTTAACGAAAATTCTAATGCAGGATATTCTTTTGCGAGCCTCTTGAATCATATAAGTGGTTCCGTTATTGCTAATTATACGCTTGGAAATATATATCCGAAAGAAATAGCAGAAGCTCATTCAAACGGAGACCTTCATATCCATGACTTATCCTGTGGAATTGTTGGATACTGCGCGGGATGGAGCCTAAGACTTCTACTATCAAAAGGCTTTAGAGGCAGAGAAGGAAGAGCCAGCGCGTCACCTGCAAAACATTTTGATACCGCACTGGGCCAAATTGTCAACTTTATGTGTACACTTCAGACAGAATGGGCCGGTGCTCAAGCATTCAGTTCATTTGATACTCTCCTCGCACCATTTATTCGTGAAGACAATCTAGATTTTAAAAAGGTTAAACAAGCGATACAGCAGTTTGTTTTTGGTCTTAATATAGCCAGCAGATGGGGACAAACTCCCTTTACAAACCTAACATTTGACTGGGTTGTTCCAGGTGATCTTAAAGAAACACCGATAATAATTGGTGGAGAAATACAAGAAGGCAAATACTACGGTGATTATCAAATTGAAATGGATATGATAAACAGAGCCTTTTTAGAAATCATGGCCAGCGGCGACCGTGATGGCAGAGTTTTTACTTTTCCTATTCCAACCTACAATATTACATCTGATTTTAATTGGAATTCAGATAACGCACGACTTCTTTTTGAAGTTGCAGGCAAATATGGACTTCCATATTTTCAAAATTTTATAAAAAGTGACCTTGATCCAGGAGATGTACGTAGTATGTGCTGCCGCTTACAAATGGATATTAGGGAATTGAGAAATAAAACTGGTGGTTTATTCGGTTCTGGTGAACAAACTGGCTCTATAGGAGTAGTAACAATGAATATACCAAGAATTGGCTATTTGGCTGCAACTGAAAAGGAGTTTTTTGCCAGACTCAGCAATCAAATGGATATTGCAAAAGAATCATTGGAAATAAAAAGAAAAGCTGTTCAAAGATATCTTGATGATGACCTATTACCGTATACCAAGATTTATCTTGACACTTTAGACAATCATTTTAATACAATTGGTTTGGTTGGTCTCAACGAAACCTGTCTAAATTTTCTTGGCTGCAGCATAGTGGATCAAGCGGGTAAAGATTTTTCTCTAAAAGTCCTTGATTTTATGAGAAATAGGATAGCAGATTATCAAGAAGAAACTGGACATATTTATAACCTTGAAGCAACTCCAGCAGAAGGCACAAGTTTTAGACTGGCTAAAATTGACAAGAAAAAGTACCCAGAAATAATATGTGCGGGTGATACAAACTATTATTATACAAATTCCTCACAGCTTCCGGTTGGATATACTGAAGATATGTTTGAAGCTTTAGATCTTCAGGAACCTTTTCAAATGCGTTATACAGGAGGAACTGTTTTTCATGGATTCATTGGAGAAAAAATAGAGGATCCAGATCAGGTCGCAAACTTGGTAAAACGTGTAGCTGAAACTTATAAAATACCATATTTTACAATAAGTCCAACATTCAGCATATGCCCAGTCCATGGGTATATATCAGGTGAACACACTGAATGCCCACATGATTCGCCTGCAAACAAAAATGATCAACTGAAGGTAATTGGATAGAGGATGAAAAAAACAGAAATTAGGTTTAGATATCAATATTAAAAAATCAACAAGGAGGAAACTAAAATGGCTAAGTGTGGTAGCAAGTGTGAAATTTATGCAAGGGTAACTGGTTATATGCGACCAGTAAATAGCTGGAATAAAGGAAAACGTGAAGAATTTAAAGACCGCAAAGCTTACAATGTTCAACAAACTACAGCAAAAGCTAATGTTGCGTGAACATTCGTGGAATTAATAAATTTACATTAGTCGATTATCCTGGAAAGATTGCCTGTATAGTCTTTATAGGCAATTGTAACTTTATATGTCCTTATTGTCATAACCCATTCTTAGTTGTGGCCCCTGAAAGCCAGCCGTTAATTTCTGAACTTGAATGTCTCTCTTTTCTAAGAAAAAGAAAAGGAAAACTAGATGCAGTTGTGATTAGCGGCGGAGAACCAACTTTGCAGAAAAACCTTTTTGCTTTCTCTCAGAAAATAAAAGAAATGGGATACCTTATAAAGCTTGATACAAACGGCTCAAACCCTGACATAGTAAAAAAACTTCACAAGGCTGGATATCTAGATTACCTTGGCATTGATTATAAATGTCCATTGAACAGATATTCAGAAATAACCCAATCAAATTCTATTAATCTTGGCCTAAATGTTCAAGCAACAATATCCTTTGCAATCAACTCCAAAATTCAATACGATATAAGAACCACTGTTCACAAAGCGTTTCTTTCATATGAAGATTTGAATATTATGCGAAACGAGCTTAATAAGCTTGGTGTAAAGCAATGGACTCTTCAACAGTTTAATCCTGTTGAAATACTGGACGAAAAACTCTTGAGCCTAGCTACATATACAGACATAGAACTCATTGATATTGCAAAAAACCTACCTTCAACTAAAGCAAGAGGACTTAACTCATAAATAGAAACGCATAGGCATTTGCCTTTAAACATATTTCATAGGCAACAAGGTTCAGCAGAACAGTAAAGTAAAAAGACAAGATTTATCTTGATAGGTGCAGGCCTCCGTCCAGGGTAATTATCTCTCCTGTAACGCTATTATTTTCAGTGAGAAAAATACATGCATTTGCGATTTCTGATATTTGAGTAGATCTTTTCATAGGAATTGCAGCAATGGACTTCTGCATTTTAGAATTCGGCATCCATACTGGTGGAACTACTATTCCTGGCGCTATTCCGTTCACACGTATTTTGGGTGCCCACTGCAACGCCGCAAGCCGGGTCACATCTGCAAGTGATTTCTTTGACAACAAATATGTCCCAGAGTTCTTGTTTAGCGACCATACTCGTTGATCCAAAAGATTTATTATCAGGCCTTCATCAGAACATTGTTTTCTGAATTGCTGCATTAAGGTTAAAGGTGCCCAAAAATTAATTTCGTATTGCTGCCGAGCCAAATGTAAATCTTCAGTATCAAGCGGCTTATCGTTAAAAGATGAGGCATTATTGACAAGTATATCAATCTTTCCGAGAGAAAGAATTAAATTGCTAATATACGACTGACAAGTAAGATCACCTTTAGTCAACATATGCCCTTTATCTACTCCTCCTAACTCAGCAAATAATTTTTCTGCGGCAGATTCTGAGCAGTTATAATGAAGTATGATTTTAGAGCCGTGATTTGCAAACATTCGGCATATTCCTCTGCCTATTCTGACTGCTCCTCCAGTAACTAAGACTTTTTTATTTTTTAAGTTCATATTATCCTCTTATAGTCACTTCAATGGAGCTTTTTGGTTCCTGGTTCACAGATTTGCGTTTTAATAAATCTTTCATAAATAATTTTCCAGCGTACCTGAGTTTTCACATTGTCTTCCACCCATTTTTTTAATTTTGTTGGAGAATTAATAAATCGCCCTATTTGAATTACTTCATCAGCATTGCAACGAAATAAAATAGAATCAGAAAGTATATAGGCAAACCTATTTTTATTCCGAGAGACGCTTTTTTTAAATTGATCCTGGTATTTCCTGTTCACTTTTAAGAAATAGGTTGATTTTGATATATTATTACTAAGTATGGAAAGCAAACTTTTTCGTGCCTTAAAGTAACAGTTTCTGTAAAACTGATTTCTAACTAAAAGGAAAACAGGGTAAATAAAAGCTATTATCCAGAACCATAATATTGGAATAACTGAAAAGAGAAGCGTGTTTAGTATTTGCACCACAAGAAGCAAAAACAGAGGAAACAGGAGTAATATCGCATCAGAATGACTTTGAAAACAGTTCCCAAAAAATCTGCGGAATGGACTTGATGACAGTTTGTAAGCAAAGAATTCTTCTAAATGTTTATCTTTTATCGGACCTCTGGCTGCATGGCATAGCTCGTGAGATAACAATTCGGTTCTGCTATACCAGAGCCATTTTTCCCTGCTTGAAAAAGCAGATCGTATCAGAAAAAATGTAAACCCGGTTTCGGTTGTAACAGAACAGCCGCCAGTCAACAAACCAAGCCCTTTGGAAAGAAAAAATCCAGGAATCCAATTTATTGAAAAGTTATAAGCGTTCTCTGTATGCCTAGCTGCCTGTTCCAAAATATTAGTATCGATAAGATTTTTTTTTGTCGCGTATATTTTATGAAAAAGTTTGACTTGCCCTTTTGTGACAAGTTTTTCTTTTAGGCTTTGTATTTCTGATTCTATGCTGCTAAGTCTTTTTTTATAAGATAGGAAGTCCTCTTTGTAGCCGATTATTAAACCATGTTCATCAAGAGAAACAAGACTATCGATATCTTTATTACTAAGGTTTTTAATTTCTGTCTTAGTTAACGGAAATTTCAATATGCGTTCAGGTAAATGCTTCATAAAAAGGGAATTTCACTTAAAGTTTCTAGCTCACCACTAATAAACGTTAATATAGTATTTATTTATAACTTAGCGAAAGTGAATTAGTAGTAAAGATATATTTTTATACAACTCAAATGGATACCGCTGAATAAGAAAAATTGGGTAGTGATCTCATTTTTCATGTTTTAGTGTTTGAGAAAATACTAGAATAGATATAGATTTGATCGTGCGGAAAGTCTTCCGCCGATCAAATCTAGGGAGTTTAACTTGTAAAATTATGGTTTATGCTAATTAAATTTTCATTAGAAAATTTGCCCAAGTATTTTTATATTTTTGTATCCAAGAAACTATAATCAAAGAAGATGTCCTGTTATTGGTTATAAACCTCAGATAGCCAGAAGTTGAAATTGCATGTAATTTTATTCATATGATAAAAAAGAAAAAGCGGCGTTTAATGTAGGACTACGTGAAAATTTGCACTTTTCCCCTTAACATACAAAAGATATTAGTTACGTACTCTTTGTGTTAAAAAAACAAGACATTTCCCTTAAAGTTTAACTTTGGAAAAGATAAATTTTAAAATATAATTAGACGGCCTGAAAAATACAAATTTTGGACTATGGTAGATTGTATTTGAAAAAAATTAGATTTAATCAAAGGCTTTTCGTGGGGCCTCTAATTAGACCTCTCACGAAAAGGTATTTTCGGGGACATAATGTTGAATTTTAGGTGTTGAATTTTAAATGAAACTCAAATTTTTATAGATTTTTTGACATTTCTTGATTTTTTTTATTAATTCAACACTCAAAACCCAACATTTAACAACTAGAGCCAAGCGCGAAAACCTTTTCGTGCAAGCTCTAATTATGGAGTTTTATGAAAGAGGATTTTTTAGACAAATTAATTTCTAAACTTGACTGCTTAGATTCAAACAATATGCAAGCTTTCATTCTACACCTTGTTAAAGATAAAGGTTTTCTGGAAACAATTTTTAACACGATAAAAGAAGGCATTGTTGTCATTGATAGAAAACTACATATGCAATACACTAATAAAAGTGCTGCAGATATGCTTGGCATTCCGGATAATATTCATGAGCAGAAAATTTCTAAGTTTTTGAGAGGTATTGATTGGAAGCGCATTTTGCAGGAAGACGAGGAAGAATGGTATAGAATATCCAGACAGGATGTAAAGGTATCCTATCCTAGGCGTAGAATTTTGAATTTTTATATTATTCCTCATGGGGATGATCAAGAACTGGCAACTATTATTTTAAATGATATTACAGAATCAAAGCTAAGTGCACTCGAAAATTTTGAGTCAGAAAAAAGCACATTGATATCAATGCTTGCTGCAAGCGTTGCTCATGAAATAGGAAATCCGTTGAATAGCTTAAATATTCATTTACAGCTGTTGGAAAGACACCATAGGAGTGTAAATGAAAAACCTGCAGATGATGAAGCTCTTGATATGATAAATGTAGCAAAGAGTGAAGTCAAAAGGCTCGATTTAATTATTACTCAGTTTTTGACTGCAATTAGACCAACAAAACCAGATATGAGAAAACTCGATTTGAAAAAATTGGTTAATGCTACTTTAAGCTTTATGAAGAATGAGATAGAAGAACGTTCTATTATAGTACATTGCAAATGGCCTGATGTTATACCTGATATATCAGGAGATTCGAACCAGCTGAAGCAGGCTATTTATAATTTGATAAAAAACGCCTCTCAAGCAATGCCTGAAGGGGGGAGAATAGATGTAACATGTACCATTGATGAAGATAATTTACGACTGTCAATATCAGATACTGGTTGTGGTATTTTAGCCAAAGATATGGGCAATATTTTTGAGCCGTATTTCACTCGAAAGCGAGCAGGTACAGGTCTTGGTTTGATGATTGTGGAAAGAATTGTACGAGAACATGGCGCAGAATTAGCAGTTGAAAGCGAGCCAGGAAAAGGTACTGTATTCATTGTAAGTTTCCCTTTGTATTCACAAAGGGTAAAACTGCTTCCATCATCTGAAACAGTAGTAAAGAATAAGTCAAAAATTTAATCGTGTTGGTGCTTCTGTATGAAAATGAATAAGAATAAAAAAACAATTTTGCTTGTGGAGGACGATCGGAATACACGAAACGGAATAGCAAAGCTTTTAAGGTATAAATATGATATTACTATTGCTGAAGATGGTATACGGGGAATCAATATCTTAAAGAAAAACAACTTTGATTTAGTTGTTACTGATATTCAAATGCCAGGTGCCGGTGGTATGGATATATTAAAAGAGACATTGGAGAAAGAACCAAAACCGCCGTGTGTACTTATAACAGCATATGGTTCCATTGAAACAGCGGTTGAAGCAATTAAAGCTGGTGCGTACGATTTTATATCTAAACCTATAAATATAGATAGGATGGAACAGATTTTTGAGAGGGCACTCGAGTCTAAGGATTTGAAAGAGGAAAACGTACGCCTGAAAAAACGACTGAATGAAAAGTATGGCTTGGATAATATTATTGGCAAATCTTCAAAGATGCGTGATGTTTTTGATATGGTGAAACAGATGGCTTGTGCTAAATCTACAATACTCATTACTGGAGAAAGCGGTACCGGTAAAGAGCTAATTGCACAGGCGATTCATTCTTTAAGCGGTAGAAAAGGAGCATTTGTTCCAGTTCATTGCGCGGCATTGCCTGCTAACTTATTGGAATCTGAGCTGTTTGGACATGAAAGAGGAGCATTTACAGGCGCAACAGAAAAGAAGATAGGCCGTTTTGAGATAGCGGATAAGGGAACAATATTTCTCGATGAAATTGGAGAAATTGATCCGTTAGTGCAGGTAAAACTGTTGAGGATACTTGAAACACAAGCTTTTGAAAGAGTTGGAGGAACTCAGTCTGTAACTACTGATTCAAGAATTGTAACAGCAACAAACCGTAACCTGCAAAAAATGGTAAAAAATGATGAGTTTAGGGAAGATCTTTTTTATCGTCTAGATGTTTTAAATATTGAATTACCACCTCTTAGGGATAGAAAAGAAGATATCCCTTTGCTTGTTAAAAGTTTTGTTGATCATTTTGCGGCAGAAAACAATAAACATGTTACTGGTGTCTCAAATGAAGTTCTGAATGTATTTGAATCTTATAATTGGCCCGGAAATATTCGTGAGCTCAGAAACTGTCTTGAAAGAATGGTTGTGTTGTGCCGAGAGGAAATCTTACAAATAGGAAATATCCCCAATAATATCAAAGAGAAAATTTCACCAGATCTTGTTGAGCCAAATATCTCTTACAAAACACTTAATCTTGAGAGTAATGAAAAAAAACTTATTATTCAAGCACTTGATAAAACAGGTGGCAACAGAACTGCAGCATCAGAAAAGTTGGGTATAAGCAGGCGTACTTTGCATAGAAAATTAAATGAATATTCAATAAAACAAGAAAGATATAACTCTGGAAAGTAATGTTAAATTCCCCCTTTCCAAAAATGGTCTAATTATGGTAAAATACAAAAAACTTGGAAATACGTATCACCTATATATAGAAACTGCCTCTGAACTTCAGGATATACTAAAAATTCATCCTTCATTGTGGATTGCAACTAGCGCTCCATTAAGTGCTTTTGCGCTGGATAAAGCTTTTTTGCAGTATATTGATGATTCAGAAGGAAACAACAGAATAATTTATAGAGAGATACAGCAGGCAGTTAAGTGGTTAATAGAAGTTTTGAGCGATTATACTGGTATAGACGAAGGAATAGATAGAATATGCCTTGACTGGATAAATAAAGAGCACCCTGATGGGATGGTTATTCTTTCTGCAGCAAAAAAGATATTAAACAATATTGGTTCTGGCAGCCTGAATGAAATATCATTGGAACAGGTAAGGACTGTTAAAACAGAAGTAAAAAAATATCCAGTAAGTGAAAGCGGTGTTGCTATTGTTGAAGCTGCACCCACAGAGGAATTAAAATGCTATGTACAGCATGTAATAGATGTAACTGGCGGAGAAGATCACTTAAGCGGCGTAAAAGGTGTTGGTGTATCATCACTTGATGAATTTAATCAAAAGCTAAACGAGTATATTCCATGGCGGGAAAACTATTTTGATGCACTAAAAGACAATAATAAAGAGTTATTGCCTTGGGGGGGAGATACAGATAGTATATTTCAACAGTACTTAAAATTTAAGAATAAAATAGATCAATATTTTATTCAATGCAAAACTTTTTTCTTTTCTAAGCAGATATCAGATAATGTTTCTTTTCTGAGTGATACCGAATTTGATAAAATGAATTGGCATGAAGCTACAAAGTTAGAACAGTTTCTTATGAATGCCCCATTGGCCAAACCAAATAATGAAGTAGTGTTAGACTTGACTCAAACCGATATGATTAATCCTCTTTTCTTAAAAGAATTAAAAATCTTTCTAGCTCACGTGTCAGGTCTTTTCGAGAAAGAAAAAATCGAACAGCTAGATACGGCCTTATGGTCTGAAATAAAAACATCGTTTAATAGTTATCAAGCTTGGTTTGATCGTAATCCAGCTCCTGCTATGGCCAATATAGATTTGTCTTTATTAAAATATTATAAAGATAATTCTTATAATGAAAATGTTCTAAAAATTGTTGAATCATGCAAAGAAACAGCATTTGAAATGGACAATATCCGGCTAATTGAAAAGCTCATCCTTTTTCAAAAAAACATGCTTACTTTAGTTAATAATTTTGTTAGTCTGCCATTGTTATATGATTACAAGAATAAAACCTTATTTGAAAAAGGGGCTTTAATAATCGATGGCAGACAAATGAGTTTCAGTATGTTGGTAGAAAATAAGCCTGATCACATAAAAATAGCCAAAGCCGGCAATATTTTTATACTGTATGTAGAAGTAACTCCTGCTTCTTCAAAGAAATATATAGTTGTTGTACCTGTAACTAACGGTAGTAAAGGAAACTTAACAATAGGTAAACGTGGTGTTTTTGTTGAAAATAACGGATTGGTATCTGATGCCGTTGTAATAGATCTTATTGATAACCCTATCAGTATTAGAGAAGCATTACTTTATCCTTTCAAGAAAATAGGCTCCGTTTTTTCTTCACGGTTTAGTACAATAAGCAAAAATGTTGATGCAGCCTTTAATCAAACAGTTACAGATGTTTCTCAAGGCAATTTCATTAAAACACCGAGTAGCAAGTCCTCAGCCTTTAACCCGACGTCTCTGCTTATGAGCGGTGGTATTGCAATTGCTGCATTGGGCTCTTCATTTGCTTATATTATGAGTAAATTATCTTCAGTGTCTCCATTAAAAATTCTTGCAGCAATTTTAACTGTAATCGGAGTGCTTATTCTTTTCACTTTGATTGAAACTTATTTTAAATTAAAACGCAGAGATTTAAGTCCTGTTCTTGAAGGAGCCGGCTGGTCTATTAATGCGAAATTAAAACTGACAGGAAGACTTGCACGCGCTTGCACGCAAAGACCTAAATGGCCTAAAGGAACGAAAAGAAAAAGATTCTAGTTGAATCAATAGGTCTTCAGTACCACTTGAAAAGGAAGCATGATTACGCCTTCTCAACAAAAAAATATTTTAGGTTTTGTTACAACAATATTTACGATTCGAACATATTTTTCAGGCATTTCACAGACTGCTGCTATGACACTCTACCTTATGCCTTGGCCAATCTGCTCGTTGACATTCAGGCGAACAATATCTAATGGAATAACATCTACCACAAACGCTTGCAGCAGGTTCAGAACACTTTGCACAAAGTTTTTTAGCAGCAAATGTCGGATGATCTGGTCTCAACACACCATCTTCTGACACACAAATCTCTTTTCTGCACTTTGGACATTCTATACCAGGAATCCAACCCACTAGCCTAAGACAAACGAGTGCAGCGTCCCTACCTGTTTTTGCAGCATCAAATTCGGACATTGCACCATCACTCAGAAAATCCGGACACTTTTCATAGAATTTCGTACGTAACCGCCCTCGCTCATCATCATTTGTTCGCACATCAATAAGCTGAAAAATACAACTCTCATGAAACATATGTCTACATCGTAACTGCCAAAATTTTTCTCCACAACAAACTTTTCCAAGACAAATAGCACATTGTAAATCAGAAACTGTAGGATTCTCCATTTTTTCTCGAAGCATTCTTGCCTGAACTCCAGACCTTCCCTCACTATCAACATCTATTCCGGCTTCAGCTAAACTCAAAGCTGTTGCACCATCTTGACCAGCAATTTTTGGATCAGCGCCCCTTTCAAGAAGAATTCGCAGAGCATCAATTGATGGCCCCCCCACGGCCATATGCAGCGCTGTCCGCCCCAAGAGTTGTCCTCCACCTCTACATTGATAATTAATATATTCTGCCAATCGGTTTTGCTCCGCCGCGACACGAAGAAGCTCCTTCATAACCACAACATGTCCGCACGAAGAAGCAATATGCAGCGGTGTCAATTTAGACGGACTATCTTCTTCAGCCCAAATGTCAGCACCAGCATCTAACGCCTCTCTTGCCCCAGCAACATTTTCTGATTTTACAGCCGCAAAAAGGAGCTCACTTGCATCTGCATGTGCTTCCTGCGCACAAAATG
>Ga0233447_1001939_pt1 | contig 15748 bp, 21 predicted proteins | sample SI_124_October20_3_FD_183014 | JGI IMG/M metagenome (GOLD analysis project Ga0233447, IMG submission 183014) | Seawater microbial communities from Saanich Inlet, British Columbia, Canada - SI_124_October2016_135_MG | ecosystem: Environmental > Aquatic > Marine > Inlet | place: Canada: British...
GATGCCAGGAATGGGACTTACAGCTATAGGTTTAGCTGGAATTACAATATCCTATGCAGGTATCGCTCACACATTTATCGACGGAATGCATGCCTTAACAGGTCTCACAATGTTTATCGGATTAATTATCCTAGCTACTGGGATTTTAGATGGAGGAGTTTCAACTAGTAACAGAGCCAAAGCAACGACTTTGGTTATTATTTCAATTGCATTAGGATTTGGAATGTTTGCATTTACAATGAATACATCAAACTATACAGTAACTCTTGCAGGACTCTTAATGGCAATTGCATTCCCTGCAATTCTCATGGCATATTTATCAATGAAGCATCCAGAGTTTCTCAAACCAATTGGAGCTATTGCAGGAATGGCAGCTGCAACAGGAATTATCATGTGGGTAGCATTTGGAGTTGTTAGTCCAGACTCTTACATTATTCCTCAAGTAGAAGTAGCAGAAGAACCAACAGAAGATCTTACACCTGCTGGACCAATATTTGCAATTGAGATTCTAAAAGATTCAGTAACAGAAGGTAATCCAGATTACAGTCCAGATGTAGCAACAGTACAACAAGGGCATGTAATAGAATGGACAAATGCTGATTCAGCTGCACATACAGTAACTAGTTCAGTAGACTTTGGAGAAACATTTGATTCTAGTTTAATGAGTGCAGGAGATATTTTCACATTAGATACTAATAATTTAGAAAGTGGAGAGTACGAATATCTATGCATTGTACACCCATGGATGATTGCAACTTTAATTATTGAAGCTCCAAAAGAACCAACCAAAGTAATAATTCCAGAAGGAGCAGCACTTCCAGAAGACGGTCAAATCTATTATGATCCTCAAACAATTGATGTCACAGTAGGTACTACAGTTGCATGGGACAATGTAGACAATACAGTTCACACAGTAACATCAGGTCAACCACCTACAGATACAGATGGAGTATTTGACTCAGAAATGATGACAGCAGGAGGAATCTTTGAATTTACATTTACAGAAACAGGAAATTATGATTATTACTGTACATTCCATCCATGGATGGTAGGAACTGTTAATGTAGAATAGATTTGCAGAAAATCACCATACCACAATCAATAAAAAAAATTTTAACACAACATGCAGAAAATGAAAATCCAAATGAGTCATGTGCCATGTTGTATGGAGAAAAAGATACAGTATCAGAAGTATTTTTGACAAAAAACATTGAAGAATCACCAGTTAATTTCACAATATCAAATGAGCAATTAATTGAAGGCTACAAAATTGCAGAAGAAAAAAAATTAGAAATGATAGGGATTTTCCACTCACATCCAAATTCTGAGGCATATCCATCAAATACAGACAAAAAATTCATGTTTAGCAACCCAGTAGTTTGGGTAATTTATTCAGGAACAAACAAGAATTTCAAAGCATATACCTTAGAATCAGATATTTCAGAAGTGTCAATTCAAGAATAAGTCATTATTGAGAAATCAAATTTTAGAGAATAAATCATACGTATGATTATTATCTAAGAATTTGTATTTTTTATTAATTGCAAAATAAAATAATATTTTTCACTATAATTACAGTCCTTTTTGCAAGTGTTCAGTCAGCAGCAGCTGAAACCAGTATCTATGAGAAGAAAGAATTCTCATTAGAATATCCATCTGAATGGAAAATCAAAGAAGTGTGGGGAGCATATCTAAAGCAAGTATACTTTCAAGTAGACATACAAAGTGATTCAGGAGTTACAATAAAACAGCAAAAAAGTATCATTCCAATTAGTACAATTAATGAAGAATTAATTCAGTTCATGATAGACAATGAGAAAGAAAATTGTAGAATGAATGTAGATGGACCATGTTGGGATTATACATTTTCTAATGCTAGAAGTATTACAATTGATAACACTAAAGCTATACTAATTGAATATCAAGCAAACCTAGACAGCAGAGAAAGACTAGTGAAAAAAATATTCATTCCAGATGGAAATAACAACTGGGTGATTGAAAGCAAAGTATCAAAAGATAAAACAGAATTGTTTGAGATCATCGGAGTAACTTTGGAATCATTTACAAGAAATGTTGAAATACAAAATGAAATACAAAATGAAATACAAAATGAAATACAAATTTCAAGTATTACAGATATTGGAATTCCAGAATGGGTAAAAAACACTATGAAATGGTATGTTGAAGGTACAGTTTCAGAAAAAGAAATGATTACGGTATTAGAATTTTTAATTGATCAAAAAATTATCAAGATCAATTTTGCTCAATGAGTGTAGATAAAAAAAGAATAATCAATCTAGTAAACGAAATGTGACATGTTCACTATGAACTTTATCTAGAATAGTTTTATCAGGAGTGATAATTTTTCCAACAATATTAACAGGTGATGCAGGAGTAATTTCTCCAGGTTTCCCTATTGGTGTAGGACCATAAAACAAGCAGATGGCTTTACCAGTAGGCCAGTATGCAACATCATTTAGTTCAACAGGAGACTTTGCATTTTCTTCTGGTTGAGCAATGGGGGATTTTGAAGTGTAAATTTCATCACCCCAGACATTCAGAGATACAGTAAAGGGCAGTTTTTGGATAAATTCGTGCACTGTATTTGGTGAGTGGGCGTCATCTAATTCTAAAACTATGTTTGATAAGTTTGAAATTTCTATCTCAACCGAGTATTTCATAAATACATATGATCTTTGAATTAAATATCCCTTTTTCTAGTTAGATTTATGGAAATTCACGTATACGACACTTATGTCAAAGCAGCAGATGGTCACACCATGCACTTTGATGTAATAACTGGTGAAAAAGATCACGATAAAGCCCTTACATATGGCAAAGAGTGGTTACAATCCGTCGGTGAAGGAGAATCAGAAATGACTACAAACGAATGTCAATTCTGTCATTCACAAGGAGCACCAGAGCCTGTTGAACAGGCAATTAAGGAAAAAGGCTATTTTATCCAGAAAATGGAAGGCTGTCCTTAAACATTTTTTTCCTTTTTTACAAAAGGTATTTTTTAGATTACTTGTTTTACATTAGATATGTCTGAACACAAATATTCAAAGTGGACAGTAGAGGGAGATAAAAAAACACAATGGATATGCGGATGTTTCCAAACAGCTGATGGTTATTTCAAATTCTGTGATAAACACAATCCTGCATTACAAAAAGCAATTCAAGCTCAAATTGATGAGTTAGATATGACACTAATTGTTGAAGATTAAGTTTTAGATTAGATAGCAAGTATTGCCACAAAGGCCGATACAAATACAATTGCAATTGTGTTTAGTAATTTGATGACAGTGTTAAGGGCTGGACCTGCAGTGTCTTTGTAAGGATCACCAATGATATCTCCAACTACTGCGACTTTGTGAATTTCAGAACCTTTCTCACCTTCCATCTCAACTAGTTTCTTTGCATTATCCCATGCACCACCAGTGTTTGCCAAGTGATATGCTAGTAAAATTCCAGTTACAACTGCACCCATTAACAATCCTGCGACTGCAGTTGGACCTAGTAAAATTCCTAAAATGATTGGAGAGATAATTGCGACAAGTGCTGGTTTCCATAGTTCTTTAATTGATGCAACAGTTGCAATATCCACACATTTAGCATAATCAGGTTTTGATTTTCCTTCAAGAATACCAGAATCTGCTTTGAATTGTCTTCTAACTTCATCTACCATCTTTCCTGCAGCCCGTGATACACCATTGATCAGTTGGCCTGTAATGATAAACGGAATTAATCCACCAATTAGTAATCCAACAATAATTGCAGGATTGGTTAAACTGTAATCTAATTCTAAAACGCCTTCAAAGACATGTGCTGCTTCAAATTGAAATGCCTGAATCATGGCTAGTGCTGCAAGAGCTGCACTGGCTATAGCAAAGCCTTTGGTTACTGCTTTGGTTGTATTTCCAACTGCATCAATCTCATCAGTGACTTTACGATTTTCTTCTCCCATTCCAGTCATTTCAACAATACCGCCTGCATTATCTGCAATTGGTCCAAATGCATCAATACTTAGAACGATTCCTGCCAAACTCAACATTGCCATTGCAGTCATTGCAGTTCCAAAGATTCCATAAAGTGTTGGGTCTGCACCTTCAGGTGCTGCACCAGATGCTAAACTATAAGATACAATAATTGCAATAACTAGTGCAATCATAAATGGTCCAGTTGATTGTAGTCCTTTGATAATTCCCATTAAAGTTAATGATGCATAACCCCATTTTGCAGAGTCTGCAATTTCTTTTACAGGTCCTTTTTTGTAACTAGTATAGTTGTCAGTGATTTTTTGAATTACTGGAACCAAGATTACACCAATTACAGTAGAACCAAACAGAGCATAGGATGCTGGAGAATCTCCGATGAATTGTGTGATGAACAAATAGTTTAATCCAATTGCAATAGCTGCTGAGACATAAAATGAGCGATTAAGGGGCTTCATAACATCTGTCACTCCTTTAGAACCAACAATAACAACACCGATAATAGATGCAATCATTCCTGATGAACCAATCAAGATTGGATATAAGAAAAAGTTTGGTGCACCAATTAATGCTGCAATTAGTAATGCTGCAAGTATTGTAACAATGTATGATTCATAAACATCAGAACCCATTCCTGCTGCATCACCGACATTGTCACCAACATTGTCTGCAATTGTTGCAGGGTTTCTAGGATCATCTTCTGGAATATTTACTTCGACTTTACCTACCAAGTCAGCACCCATGTCTGCTGCTTTTGTAAATATACCACCGCCAATTCTGATAAATAATGCAATTAGACTTGCTCCGATTCCGACTCCGGCAATTGTGATTGGGTCTGGGAAAATTAGATAAAGACCAGTGATTGCAACTAGGGCCATTGCTGGAACTGCAAGGCCGACTGTTGCTCCACCTCTAAATGCCATAGCAAATGTCTTACCCAGTCCTTCACTACTGAGATTTGCAGCCCTAACTGCTGCTTTTACTGTAATTTTTAATGAGATAATTCCTGCGACTGCAGATAATGCTGCACCTACTGCAAATGCAATTCCGTTTGAAGGGGTCAAAAAGAATCCAATAATCAAAGTCAAGGCAATAGCTACTGGAACGATAATCATCATTTCACGTTTTAGAAATGCTGCAGCACCTTCTTTGACGGCATTTGAGATATCCATCATCTCTTTGGTGCCTGCTGGTTGTTTGACAATCCATAAAACTAATCCGGCTGCGACTAGAAATGATGCAATAGCTGCGATAAATGGAAGAATTTCTGCTATTTCCATGAGATACTTTGGATGCCCAAATCTTGTAAATATAAATCAAATAGCGTTAGTCTTACTTCTCTTTCGATATGGTGCAAAGGACTTTCCTCTAAGTCCTTGTCTCACTAGCTTGTTGAATCTCTTCCCATGAGCCAGATATGGGAATCTCATGTGGATTAATTCGTGTACTATGGTATTTTCTAAAGTCTTCTCATCAGGTGTTTTTCTGACATTAATGAAAACTAGATTGTGTTCAAGATATGCTACTCCGTAATACTTGTAGGCAGAAGTCCGTCTGCCCTCAGTCATCTCTTTTGGGGCATCAAGTACTTCTTTTGTAGTTAGTAGGATTTTGGGTTCTGTTATTGAGAAACGATTAGCATAGATACCAACTTTTTCTAGAATTTGTAATTGCAATTCAGGATCAAGCTTCACAGGTAGTAATACAACAATGCATGTTTATCCTCAAATGTCAATTCTTGTACAGGTAAAATTAAACGGATTTGACTTTATTATGACTATGCCAAACCACGTAAGGTTTAATCTAAATTTTAAATTCACAAAATGATTTCAAATTACATGCATTACATTTTGGGGAACTATTATGATGTTCAGGTTCACTCATTCCAAGAGAAATTGTTGTAAATTTCTGCAATGATGTATGTAGATAATGTAGAGAAAAGGAATCCTGAATTTCTGAAAACATTTTGTATGGTTCTCTAGTCTTTCTATCACATATTCTAATCTGCCATTTCTTTTGAGTATGAGGCATTTCAAAGAAATCATCAACGTCTGGTTTTCTCTTTGCTGAAAAACTAGAATTGAGGTATGTCAATACTTGTAGTAGTTGACTAGGATATGGTTGTGTCTTGTTATCATATACTTGGGGCCTACCTGCAAACTTGTCATCTTGAACAACTAGAGTCTCATCAACTCTGAGAATTTTATCAATTCTACCAGATAGGGTTAGTAAGACATTCTCTGTTGGAAATTCAAATGGCATCATTAAGGTAGAATGAATATTTTCTCGTGCAAATTCAATATTTTCCTCCTTATCTTCAATTTGCTCAACTGATACAGGTTCTAATTCCACATGTTCTGCTTCAAATTTTTCCTCAGCATGATGAGCTTTAGTTCCTTGAATTAGTGATTGGGAAGGTTTTGGTTTGATACCTTTGATAGATAGAGGAATTTTGTATTCACAATATCCTAGTGAATCTGCAAAGTCAGTAACTGATGCGTTTAGAAATGTAACATCAGATTCTTTATTTATTTTGATCAAATTACCACAATGACTTGTTGTAAATGATTATTCAATATTATGAATTAATGGGGTCAGAAGTTTAGTGGGGTAATCATCAAATCATACAGCCACCGTCTCATCATTCCTTAATTATTCCATTAAATCAAGTAGGCTTTGTGTTTTATTTCTAATTTCTGGAGTAATTTCTACTACAACTAATCCTTCATGTGGTTGTCCATACAACACTATGGAATTATCTGGTGCATGTACACATACAGGGATTACCAACAAGTCTTCCTCGCCATTAACTACTATTCTAACTGGAGATGGCAACGTAAATGCCTGTTTTATCACATCGATACTTTGGGAGGTGATTTCAGCTGCAGGGTTATCTACAGTTAGTTCAGTAGTATTTTCTAATTTTGGTAACTCTCTTTTTTCTCTTTTTTCAACACCATCGATAATTTGTAATGAGGGAATCAAACCAAAATCGATCATTTTTTCAGTTGTTCTATCACCAACTGTAATAATATAGGAATTATCAGAAAGATATTCTGAAATGTGTGCCTTGTCGACTGTATCTTCAGGTAACAATACACCTAAAGGATTTTTGAATTGATCTCGTAATGAATTAGGTAATTTCAATAGAATCAGGTCTGAGTGGTAGTTGGTTCCGGGGCAGATTCTTTATCAGAAGTTTCAGATGAGCCTTCAGATGCCATTTCTTCTTGAAGTTTTGCTGCAATAATACTACATTGCGCTGCAATATTTTTTGCACTTTTTCTAAAAGCATCAGCACTTGGAGAGTCAGGATTTGAAATCATAATTGGTTTACCCAAATCAGAGCCGGACATGATTCCAGAGTTTAACGGAACTTCACCTAAAAATGGCATATTGAATTGCTCACTAATTGCTTTAGCACCACCCTCACCAAAGATGTAATGTTTCTCATCGCACTTTGTACAGATAAAGTGACTCATGTTTTCTACAACTCCAATAATTGGAACATTTAGTTTTTCAAACATAGATACAGCTTTTACTGCAACATGACTTGCAACATCTTGAGGAGTTGTAACTACAAGAATTCCAGTAATAGGAATTGTTTGTGCAAGTGTTAATGGAATATCACCAGTGCCAGGTGGTAAATCTACAATAAGATAATCAAGTTCTGACCAGTTGGTATCTACTAAAAATTGTTTTAATATTCCTGAAATAATTGGACCACGGTAAATTGCTGCTTGGTTTGATTGGTCTGCAAAGAATCCAAATGATACAACTTTAAGTCCATGAGAGTCAGCTGGTTGGAGTTTGTTATCTTCAACTTCCATAGAACCATCTTTCATTCCAAGCATTAACGGAATACTAGGACCGTAAATATCTGCATCAAGTAATCCTACTTTGGCACCTGCTTCAGATAATGCCAATGCTAAATTTAGTGAAACAGTTGATTTTCCGACTCCACCTTTTCCACTGGCAACACCAATAATGTTCTTGACAGTTGACATTCCAGTATCATCCTCAAGGGAACGACCTTCCATAACTTTGGCTGTAACTTTTAAATCGAAATTTTTGAGTTCGGTAATATCGGCAATTGCTTTTCTTACATCGTCTTCAATTTCGACATTAAATGGACAAGCAGGAGTTGTTAATTCTAAAGTGAATTTGAGATTACCATCGTTGAGTTCTAAATCTTTAATCATACCCATAGATACGATGTCTTTTTTCAAATCAGGATCAATTACAGTACTGAGTTTTTCCAGTACTTGATCGATTCCAACCATTGCGTCAAAAAGTCAGTCTACTTTATTTAAACATAATTCAGAGAACAAAAGAAATTATCAAATATTTCAAAAATAAGTGAAATCTCAGAGATTTTGAGCCTAAAATCATCTAAACATTCATAAATTGAAATTCGGAAAAAAATTTACATTTGTTTTCTATATCTACTCTAGTTGATGTTGTCAGAATTCCTCCTAGCTTGTTTGGAACCACACTCAAAAAAGCATCAATGAACATCCTCAAAGAAAAATACGAGAGTATGATTAATGCAGATTTAGGTTACATCATTATGATTTTAGATGCCAAAGTTGATGAAATGGGAAAAATGATTGCAGGCGATGGCGGCACATTCCACAAAGTTCAATTTGAAGCATTAACATTTTATCCAAAACTCCAAGAAATTGTTCAAGGAGAAATTGTAGACATTACAGACTTTGGTGCATTTGTAAGAATTGGACCAACTGATGCATTACTTCACTTATCACAAGTGATGGATGATTATCTCAAGAGTGATGTAAAGTCTGGAATGATTTTAGCTAATCAAAGTGGTAGAACACTCAAAGTCGGCTCGACACTTCGTGCAAGAATTACTGCAGTGTCATTAGGTAAAGCTGCTGCAATGGGTAAGATTGGTATCACATGTAGACAACCATTCCTTGGTGCAGATGAATGGATTGCAGAAGAGATAAAGAAATCAGAAGGCGGTGCAGAAGAACCTGCAAAAGAAGCCAAAGTAGAGGCCAGTTAAAATGGCACGAGAAATGGCATGCAGAAAATGTAAATGTGTAACAACTGAAAAAGTTTGTCCAATTTGTAAATCATCAGACATGACACCAGATTGGAACGGTGTTGTACTAGTAGTTGATCCAACAAACTCTGAAATTTCAAAGACACTTGGAATTACTAAAAAAGGCAAATACGCAATCAAAGTAGTATAAAATTTCTAAATCTTTAAAATCAATACATTCAGTCATCATAATATTGTCATTCAACTCTAAAAAACAACTAGCACAATTTCTTGCAGAAGATATCGGTAAAGGAGACATTACTAGTGATTTACTAGATAAGAAAAGGATTACAGCTACAATCATCTCAAGAGAAGATGCTATTCTTGCAGGTGTACAATATGCAAAAGAGATTTTCAAAATTAAAGGATGTAATGTTAAGATTTTAAAAAAAGAGGGCAGTAGAATAAAACCAAATCAAACTATCATAAGTATCACAGGTGATGCAGGAAAGATTTTGACATGTGAGAGAACAGCACTAAATTTACTTACTAGAATGAGTGGAATTGCAACTCAAACAAATCAGCTAGTTAAAAAAATTCCTAGTAAAACAAAGCTGTACGCTACAAGGAAAACTGCACCAGGACTACGATACTTTGACAAAGAAGCAGTAGAGATTGGAGGAGGTAAAAAGCATAGACTCAGACTAGATGAGATGGTAATGATTAAAGATAATCATATTGCAATAGAAAATTCATTATTATCATTAATCAAAAAGACAAAGAAAAAATACAAAAAATTTGAAGTTGAGGTTGAAAATACAAAAGATGCTGTTTTGGCTGCAAATATGGGTGCAACAATAATTATGCTAGATAATTTTACTCCAGCCCAAATCAAAAAAACAATTCAAACACTCAAAGATCAAAAATTACGAAGTAAAGTATTGTTAGAAGCTTCAGGTGGAATTACTTCAAAGAATATTTCAAAATATGGGCAAACTGGAGTAGACATCATATCAGTTGGCAGTATTACAAATTCCGTTAAAGGAATTGATATGAGTTTAGAGATTTAGGAATTTAATTCTTCAAGTAAATTGGCAACTGACTTGTTTTTCTCATCAACTTCTAGTATTTTTTCACAGCACTGAACTGCACGTTTGTTATCTCCTAGTTTTTGATGAGAGTATGCTTTGAGGAGTAACACATCAACATCATATTCACCAATTTCAAGGGATTTATCAAAATAAGATATTGCAGTCTTGTGTTTGTTTTCCAAATAATAAATTCCTCCAACCATAAACAAAGCATCATGATGATTAGGTACTTTTCGTAATAATTCTGTGCCTGATTTGAGAGCTTCTTTGTACTTTTTTGCTTTGAGGAGTTTTTTGAATTCTTTGAATTTTTTAATATTATTTTTTAAATCAGGATCTTTTGGAGTTCTACTAAATAATCCAACCAAAACCAATCACAGTCTAGCTAATTGCAAGCATTCTATCTATTGCCAAACGAGCTTTATCAGCAATTTCTTTTGGAACAGTTACCACATTGGTTTGATTAATCAATGTGTCATACACTTTTTCAAGATTTATCATTTTCATGTATTGACATTCTGCTTTTTCAGATGCAGCAACAAATGTTTTATCAGGATTCTGTTGTTTCATTTTATATAGAATTCCAGTCTCAGTTGCAACTACAAAGTTTTTGGATTTTGATTTTGTAACATGATTCATCATACCTTCAGTAGAAAGAATAGATACTTTTTTGTCATCAAAGCTACCATCTGCAACATCATACATGAATGGAGTAGTACAACTGCACTCTGGATGAATTACTAATTCAGCATCATTCATTGATTCTAATTTTTTTGTCACATCTTCAGGAGTTATTCCTGCATGGACATGGCATTCACCTGCCCAAATGTGAATATTTTTTCGTCCAGTCATTTTTGCAACATAAGAGCCCAAAAACATATCAGGTAAAAATAAAATTTCTTTATCTGCTGGAATTGCATTTACAACATTAACAGCATTTGATGAAGTACAACAATAATCAAGTTCTGCTTTAATTTCTGCAGTGGTATTGACATATCCAACTGCAATAGCACCAGGATGTTGTTTCTTCCAGTTTCGTAATTCATCAACAGTAATTGAATCAGATAAAGAACATCCAGCTTCAAAGTCTGGTAATAGTACTTTTTTGTCGGGACTGATAATTGCTGCAGTCTCTGCCATAAAATTAACGCCACAAAATAGAATTGTTTTTTGGGGGACAGTTGCTGCTTGTCTTGATAATCCTAAAGAATCTCCAGTAAAATCAGCCACATCTTGAACCTCAGGAATCTGATAGTTGTGTGCTAAAATTACAACATCTTTTTCCTTTTTGAGTTTCATTATCTTCTCTTTTAGTTGAGAATCCTGTACAAGCATAATTGTAAAAAATTGTAATTTTGGAGATTTAAAGAATAGGATCTAGTCTAGAATTTTCTCAAAAATTGACAAATGTGGCAATTATTGCCATATTACGTGCCAATTTGAATCTCATCTGAGCAGTATTTTCTTAGAGTTTCAATTGCAGATAAAATTGCCAACCTGCTTGTTTTTGGATTATTGGAATCTGGGAAATTCTCAACAACAAAGGTCATGCTCCCAAATGAGCCAGCAGCTTCAATGTGGTGAGTATTTTTATCAGTATTTGGATCTGCAACTATTTTGACTCCAGTTTTTTCACTACCAATTCCAGACAGAGATAGTAAAGCTGCAACATTGATGTTTGCAGGAAATAATGATACTGCTTGTTTTGCAGTTCCCTCAAAGATAATAGTTGGGGAATCTATATCATCTAGATTAATCTCAGATGTTTCAAAAAACTTTGCACCCTTTAGTGAACGTGGATGTTTTGTTGTGGTAATAGTTAGAGAATTTAATTCATCTTTGACTGATTTTATTGCATCAAGGCCTGCAATTGCACCAGAAGGAAGGTAAATTGTTTTTTTAAAATCTTTACAAGCATCAGATAAAATTTCATAAATTGATTCATCAAGTAATGCACCAACACTCATCATCATCAAATCACATTTGTTTTGTAAAACACTTAATGCAGTATCTTTTACTGCATCTTGAGATGCAGCTTCAACGATGATATCAACAGGATTTGATGAAAGTAAGTGAGTATTTTCCACAATTTCTGGTTTGTTTTTTAATTTTTCAACAAGGGATGCTGATGCATCTTTTGAGTCATCGTAAATGTGAGTAAGAGTGGCAGGAATTTTTCCTGAATCAATTGCTAAAGCAATTTGGGTTCCAATTGCCCCACATCCAAGTAAACCTATTCGCTTCAAACAGTAATTCTAAAAATTACCATTTAATTAATTCTAATCTAGAAATCATATACGTATAGTCACAAATTTAGAAAAAAAGATAATTCATCATTAAGTTATTTATGCAATGAAATCAGAAATCCCCTGTTGAAGGTGTTCCAAATTATGGTCATTTGTAGTATCTTACTCATTTTCATACAACCAGTATCAGGAGAACTAGAATCACCAAGAAAACAGATCAAACAAGGAGTATCACCTGAAAAAATTACCTGCAATGATGGACAAGTGTTAATGCTAAAGGATTCAGGAAAACCTGCTTGTGTAAAATCAACTTCTGTTGAAAAATTAGAAGACAGAGGATGGAGACAAATTGTTCAAAAATTTGTAACAGCTGAGAAGGAAATTGAGACAATTCCTGCAACAGACAATACAATTGTTAATTTTTACATTACAGATCAGGATTTGAATTTAGCACAAAATGCAGTAGAGGTGGTTTCTGCTGAAGGGTTGTTTGAATTTACAATTAATGGTGTTACAATCAGTGGGCCTGAAAAAATAATTGAAACAGGCCCAGATACAGGCAAGTTTTACATGAAATTAGAATTACCAGATTCAATTAACGGTGTACCATTAAGCCAAGACGATGTTGTACTGATAAGATATCTTGATGCATCAGATATGGCAGGGGAAACAAGAGTTTTAACAAAATCATTTACACTAACTAAAACATTTGCCAAAGTTGAAACATCAGGTGGAGGCGGTTCAAGAATCGGTCACGAATTTACAGTTAGGATTTACGAACCTGATGCAAACAAGGATTCCAAAGATGAAGATAAAATTCCACTCAGTTCATTTGAATACAGAGGGGATGGTGGAATCAGAACAACACTTGCAAATCCAAGATTTAATGCAAATTCAGGTTCATTAATTGAGACAGGACCTAACACAAGCACCTTTGAGGTTAAAATTAAAATTCCAAGAGAACTAGACGGTAAAGTCGTACACATTGGAGACAAGTGGGAAATCAGATACATAGATAGATCAACCCCATCAGGAACAGATGAGAAAATAATTTTCAATGGCAGGATAGGGTAGAGAAGTTTTTGACCGTATTGTGGTCAGTTTGTTCTTAGATTTTTGACCTAATGATGTTTTTGTTAGGAACAAACTTGAGGATTAAGGAGTTGGAGTATCACCATCTTCGCCTAGGTCTTTGAGGTCATCACGAAGTTGTGTGTAATCCAATTTTTCACGTTTTTGCCCGATGTTAAAATGCTTTAAAAATTTCATTTTATCTTGTGAGATCATTCGCAACTGAGAAATTGCTTTGAATTTTTCATTGGGTGTTTTGACAGAATAATACAACTCCCAACAACGTCTCTCCATCTCTTCAAGTGAGAGTAATTCATCAAAAGCAGTTCCACCAACTTGTGTTTGATAAATTTCAGCAATAGTTGATCCTGCAGATTGGTAAATTTCTAATTTCAATCTACGGTATGTTCTCTCACCAATATCAATACCGGACTTGTGTAATCGCTCCAAAATTTCTTTAGGACTCATTCTAACACCTAAACCAGTTTTGATAATAGTAATTGCCTTGAGTTTCTCTTCTCCTTTAAGATACACTTCTTTACTCATTTCTTCATCAACCCCCTGATTGCATCAATTTTTGTAATCAATCCCATAATCTTTGCATTATCTGATACCAACAGACACTTGGAATCATTGAAGAGAGACAAAATATTCTCAGTGACCTTTGTGCTAATATCAATAACAATTGGTGGGGTATCCATAACATCTTTGACTCGTGTAGTAGTCAATGGTTTGTGAGTTCTTTCTTGGAGAAATTTCATCAAAGAATTCTCAGTTACCATTCCGATACATCCACCTCCATCTAATACTGGGATCTGGCTGTAATCTTTCTCATGCATTATCTTTATGATATCTTCTGCATAGTCTGATTTTCTTGCAGATGTGAGATTAGTCTTACAAATCTTATCTGCAGTGATTAATTTACCAAGATTTTTTTGAGACTCTCCATCTAGTTCTTTGAAGAGTCTCACCAAAACATCATAGCTTGGTTTTGTGTTGTTTTTTTGATTCTCAATCATGCTCAAAAACGATGATGGGATATCGCATTGTTTTGCCAGTTGTCTCTGACTGAGATTTAACTCTTCTCTGAGTTTTTTGATTTCTGTTAGTTGAGGTATGCGTGTCATAGTATAGTTACGCATTCATAGCATATAAGGTTTAGAGATATAGTGCTATGTATACCATAATGTATTCAGTACTGATTAAAATAAAATTAAAACAATACAGTACATGTCAAAACAAAATACAGAATCATATGATGCATACAATTCATGTGCAGATGAGATAAAAAATAAAATCCTCAAAGAAGGAATTTGGAAGCCATACACAAACAGAATCAAAGCTCTACTACTATGTCAAGACAAGTTTTGGGAACTATACAATGCAGAATCAAATTTGGAGCACAAGAGAGTGGTACTAGAAGATCTGGTGAACATTCAATCAATCATTGCTGATTGGTACAAGTCATCAAAAAAAATCATAGAGTTTGAGAGTGCTGCAGGAGTATGTCAATGACGTACTATTCTCCAGGAATAAAATATTCATGTCCCCAGTGTGAATCATGCTCCATTGGATTCATCTACGATGAACGATTCAAAGAGTGGTTAGATATTATGAAGTTGATAAATGAAAAAAAGATCAAACTATCAAATTCATACAAAGACTACAAAAATAATCCAAATTCTATGAAATGGAAATGCTACAAGTGTAGTGATTGTGGAATTGTCTTACCATTAGTAAAATAGTGTACAAATTAGGCTCAAATGGTATGTACTGTATGCATACTATACTCATGTTCCTTAATACAAAATTAATTTTTAATTGATCTATGATACAAATTGAGACTGTGACAGCTAACAGTCAGATTATTACTCTAGGAAAATATCAAACATGCAAGAAGGGGCAAATGAGACATGAATGAAGATCCAGTAAAAAATTTAATTGTAGAATTGGGCGCTCATCTGTCACAAAAAGAGCACTCTGACATTGTAATGAATAATGGGAAAGGAAAGCAGTTTCTCATTGCACCCTCAGAATTCGTAGAGATTGCACCAGTTGATAATCCTCGAAAAATAGCCTTTGTTGATGGAGGGGATGGTCCACTAGAAGAGTCACCGAATTTCTTGATAACAATTAATCGAGTATACTTTTCACTATTTCAAGGAGAAAAAAGAATTAAACCAAAAGCAAACCCCCGAGTTCAGTTTTTCTCTAGTGTCACATCAAATATTGAAACCATTAATGGCAAGAAAACTGTCAGTTATGATACAAAATTATTTCCACACAGTGATGAGGATAAAAAATATCTTCCAGAAGCTGCAGATTTGACATCAAGTA
>Ga0233447_1001947_pt1 | contig 15724 bp, 12 predicted proteins | sample SI_124_October20_3_FD_183014 | JGI IMG/M metagenome (GOLD analysis project Ga0233447, IMG submission 183014) | Seawater microbial communities from Saanich Inlet, British Columbia, Canada - SI_124_October2016_135_MG | ecosystem: Environmental > Aquatic > Marine > Inlet | place: Canada: British...
ATTCCTCCGTATTTTTAGTAGAATTAAGAGGATAGCCTATCTTAAATATTAAAAACACGTCTATGACGTGTTTTTTTGTGCCTGTTTTATTCTTGGGTTATTTTATTTTTACCGGACACCAGTGATTTTGAGCAAATTATTAATAGTAAAAATTACAGAAGTGTGGCTGATGTAAAATTCTCTAGTATTTTGCAAAAGTACCTATTTCAGCACTTGACCAATTAAATCATAGCCATCCACATCCACTATTTTTGCCCTATATATATTTCCAATAACAAGCCTTTCATCATTATCTATGATTAGCTTACTATCTATTTCAGGAGCATCTTTATAGAGTCTACCTTCTTTCAGACCCTCAAATATGAACTGATGATTTTTATTAAGAAAACGTTTGTTTCTTTTCTTAATCAACTCAAACTGCAATGACATCAACTTATCAATTCTTTCTTCTACAACTTCAGGCGCTATTTTACAATCAAGGTCATACGCAGCTGTCCCAGGCTCTGCCGAGTATGCAAAACAACCTAAATTATCCACATCATATTCATTAATAAAATCTAGAAGTTCTTCAAAGTCAGCCTCTGTCTCACCTGGAAAACCAATAATAAATGAAGTTCTTATTGCAATATCTGGCACCTTTTTCTTTAGCTTTTTAAATAAATTACAAACATCTTCTTTTGTATAATGCCGATTCATTGATTTGAGTATATTATTACTGATATGTTGCAATGGAATATCTAAATAATTGCAAATATTTTTTCTTTTTCTTATTTCTCTTATTAGCGCATTATCAATTTTAGATGGATAAGCATATAAAATCCTTATCCAAGCCACATCTAGTTTTGATAATTCTTGCACCAATAAAGATAAAGAAGGCTTGCCAAATAAATCCGAGCCCCACACAGTTGTGTCCTCAGCCACTAACACCAGCTCCTTAGCCCCCTCAAGTAACTTCACCTTTGCTTCTTCAAGAATATCTATTAAGGGGCGACTATAGTACTTACCCCTTATACTTGGTATAACGCAGTACGCACAATGGTTATTACAGCCTTCAGATATCTTTAGATACGCATAATAAGAAGGGTTCATTTTGACTTGAAATATATTTTCTTCTGAATCATTTGGCTCTGTGTAATCACTTTTTAGCAACTCCCCTATTTTAATAGAAACATCCTTTTCTTCTTTAATTGATAGCCAAAGATCCACTTCTGGAAACTTTTTTTTCAACTCATCTTTTGTTGATCTTGTTGGAAAACAACCTGTGACAACAAGGTTCTTTACCTTATTGCTTTTCTTAAGTTTTAGGAGCTCTTTAATATTTTCCTCAGCCTCTTTAATTGCCGATTGTAAAAAAGCACAGGTATTTAAAATCACCAAATCCTCACCATTATTTTCTGGGATTAGTTGATAGCCGCAAGCCTGCAGCTGTTTTACCATATTTTCTGAGTCGACTAGATTCTTAGGACAACCCAGTGAAACTATACTAAATTTCTTTGCCAAGTTTAGTTTATACCTGACTTAATAGAGAGTTCATTTCAATAGCACTTGTCGCTGCCTCTGAACCTTTATTACCAGCTTTAGAGCCGGCTCTTTCAACAGCTTGCTCGATAGTATCTGTAGTAAGAACACCAAAGACTACTGGAACACCAGTATCAAGAGAAACAGACGCAATACCTTTTGATACCTCTGAAGAAACATATTCGAAATGGGGGGTTTCACCTCTAATAACAGCACCTAAACAGATAACCGCATCTGTTTTCTTTGGGTTAGCTGCTTTTTTGGCTATTAATGGGATCTCAAAAGCCCCTGGAACCCAAACAACCGTAATATCTTTTTGATCGCAACCATGACGTGTTAAACAGTCTATAGAGCCAGACAATAGCCTTTCTGTTATAAAACTATTGAAACGAGAAACAATTATTGTAAATTTTTGGTTTTTTGCATTTAATGCACCTTCTATTATTTTCATTAGTATCTCCTTATTTTTATATTTTTATACTTGATCTAAAAGGATAAAGCGATTTTAGCGCATCTATTAATTAATTTAAAGTAAATGACCCAGCTTTTCACATTTAGTCTTCAAATACCTTTCATTATGAATATTTGAGCTAATTATAATTGGCACACGTTTATTTATTTTAATTCCATACCCTTCTAAGCCCACAACTTTTTGAGGATTATTTGTAATTAAGTCTATATTTGTTATACCTAAATCTAAAAGTATTTGAGCACCAACGCCATAATCTCTTAAATCTGCTTGAAAACCCAGCTCTTGGTTTGCCTCTACTGTATCAGCACCTTTATCTTGAAGGTTATATGCTTTTATTTTATTTGCTAAGCCAATGCCTCTTCCTTCTTGGCGCATATACAAAATAACACCACTACCATTTTCTTCTATCATTTTCATTGCACTTGCCAACTGACTACCACAATCACATCTCAATGACCCTAGTACATCACCAGTTAAACATTCTGAATGTACACGAACCAGAACATGATCTTCTTTGGTAACAGCGCCTTTAACAAGCGCAATATGTTGTTGCAAACTAATTGGATCTTGGAAACAAATAACATCAAAATCGCCGAATTTCGTTGGCAATTTTGCTTCACTAATGCGTTCTACAAAACTATCCTTTTGGATACGGTATTTAATTAGATCTTTGATAGTTATTATTTTTAAATCATGTTTTTGAGCAAATATCATTAAATCAGGGACTCTGGCCATCTCGCCATCTTCTTTGATTATTTCACATATAACGCCAGCCGAAGGTAACCCAGCAAGGGTTGCAAGATCAACAGCTGCCTCTGTATGACCTGCCCTTCTTAGAACACCCATTTTCTGGGCTCTTAAAGGAAATACATGACCTGGCGCACTTATATCTTTAGCCGTGCTATCAGGGTCAATAAAAACCTGGATCGTTTTTGCCCTTTCAGCAGCAGAAATACCTGTTGTATTGCCATGCTTTGATGTAGCATCAATTGAAACTGTAAAGGCTGTTTTAAAACTATCCTCGTTTGTTTCAACCATATCTTTTAAGCCCATCCTGTCAATTATTTCATCAGTAACAGGTGTACAAACCAAACCTTTACCATGAGTAATCATAAAGTTAATGGAATCTGGGGTTGCATAATGTGCAGCCATTAACAAATCGCCTTCGTTTTCTCGGTCTTCATCATCAACCACGATTACCATCCTACCGTTTGCTATTTCATTTATTGCTTCTTCTATACTATTAAACTTATTTTGTTTATTCATTTTATGAAACCTGCCTTATATAATGAGTTTTTTAGATTTCCAGCTTCTTTATTATCTGAAGTAGGTGTTGTGTAAAAACGATGTAAATACTTACCTAAAACATCAAACTCCAAATTAATAGCTGAACCAGCTTTTTTACTTAATAACGTTGTATTACTTAGAGTATGGGGAATTACATGACAAGAAAACTCACTGTCTGTAAGATCAACCACTGTCAAACTTATCCCTTCAATTGTTACTGAACCCTTTTCTACCAATAAATAAGCAAAGTTTTTTGGGTAGTTAATAGTAATAACCGCCCAATCTTTGGAAATACCTATTTTTTTTATTTTTGCCACACAATCAACATGCCCTGTCACAAAGTGGCCACCAAGCCTTGATTGGGGCATTAGGCTTAGCTCTAAATTTACAGATGCTCCATCTCTAATATCTGAAAAAGTTGTCTTTTTCAAGGTTTCTTCTGATAACTGCACAGTAAAAACATTGCCACTAAACTTGGTAACTGTAGAGCAAGAGCCATTTATTGCGATACTATCGCCAAGCTTCATTTCTGACACAAGGGAATTTGCTTCAATACTTAGTTGAAGCCCGCTAGCTAGCTTTATTTTTTTTGTTAATTTACCTACTTCTTCTATTATTCCTGTGAACATTTTAGATAGTTATATTCTTTATAATTTAAGATTTCTCTTTATTAATATAGTTTCCTAAAATACCATTTATAAATTTGGGAGAATCTTCTGTTGAGTACTTTTTTGATATCTCTAAAGCTTCATTGATAATAACTTGAGGGGGAGTTTCAGTATATTTTATTTCATAGAAAGCCAACTGCAGAATACTTTTATCTATTGGATTTATGCGGTCTATATCCCAACCTATAGCATATCTTTTTATAATCTCATTAAGCTCTGCTTTTTTAGACCAGGTCTTTTGAGCCAGCTCTATTGCCCAATTTTTGGTTTCTAAAAGATATTCTGAACCTCTTAAAAACCTATCGACAACTATCTCGATATCGCCAGATACTGAGGCTTGGTATAAAGTTTTCATTGCTAGTTTTCTGCTAGTGCTACGTTTTCCCATAATTTATTTATTAACCTAAAAATGCTTTTCGATAAAACCAGTATCAAAATCGCCGCTAATAAAGTGGGTATTGTTCATCACAATCTGATGAAAGGGAATTGTGTTTTTTATGCCATCAATAACAAATTCATCCAAGGCTCTTCTTGCTCTTGTAATTGCTTCGTCTCTATCCGCACCCCATACTATTAGCTTCCCTAACAAAGAATCGTAATATGGTGGCACATTGTAGCCTGGATAAACATGGGTATCTAACCTAACGCCAGGGCCTCCAGGAGGATAAAAAACATTGATTTTGCCAGGACATGGCATAAAGTTTTTATCGCTATCTTCAGCATTTATACGCATTTCAATTGCATGACCAATTAAATTTATATCGCTTTGCTTTAGACTTAATTTACCTGTGGCTGCAATTCTTATTTGTTCTTTAATAAGGTCTATATTAGTGACCATTTCTGTTACAGAGTGTTCTACCTGGATCCTGGTATTCATTTCCATGAAATAAAAATTTCTATCTTTATCAACCAAAAACTCTATAGTACCTGCGCCTTCATATTTGATAGCCCTAGCTGCTTGAATAGCAGCTTCACCCATTGCTTCTCGCATCTTTTGGGTTACAAAGGCGGATGGAGCCTCTTCAATTAGCTTTTGGTGACGTCTTTGGATAGAGCAATCACGCTCTCCTAAATGAACTGCATTCCCTTGTTTATCTGATAAAATTTGGACTTCTATATGGCGTGGCTTTTCAATGAACTTTTCAATATATACATCGCCATTATTAAAAGCTGATTCAGCCTCTGTAACTGCTAGCTTGTACATCTTTTCTAGTTGACTTTCATTTTCAACAAATCGCATACCTTTTCCACCGCCACCGGCAGATGCTTTAACCATTAAGGGATACCCTGTTTCTTTTGCAATCTTTCGCAAATCAGCTTCGTCTTTAACTATGCCTTCAGACCCTGGAACAACTGGCACTTTAAATTTTCTCATTGTTTTTTTTGCTTGGCTTTTATCGCCCATAAGATTAATATTTTCAGCTGAAGCACCAATAAAAGTAATTCCATGTGCCTTACAAATATCACTGAAATACGCGTTTTCTGCCAAAAAACCATAACCTGGATGGATAGCTTCGGAGCCTGTAACTTCTGCAGCCGCTATAACTGCTGGGATATTTAAGTAACTTTCTTTTGGTGAAGCAGGGCCAATACAAACAGACTCATCAGCAAGTCTTACATGTAAAGAATCTTTATCTGCTTGTGAATATATAGCAACTGAAGGAACACCTAATTCATGACAAGCACGAATTACTCTGATAGCGATTTCTCCCCGATTTGCAATTAATATTTTCTTAAACACTCGTAAACTCCATTCATTATTTTAGTTAAAAAATAGAAATATATCATAAAATATTTAAAATTCTTGAAAAGTATAACATTGGTTCATAAAAATGTCCCACAAGTTTAACTCTTCATTTCTTGCCAGTTTTTTCCAATATCTGCATCAACTGTTAATGGAACTGATAACTGTACGGCATTTTCCATTTCATTTATGACAAGATCTCTCACCTTTTGAAGCTCCAATGGCAAAACATCAAGCACCAGTTCATCATGAACTTGGATAATCATTTTTGAACCTAATTTTTGTTCTTCTAATTTGTTTTGTACATTTATCATGGCTATTTTAATAATATCTGCTGCTGTGCCCTGGACACGGGTATTTATAGCTGTTCTTTTGGCAAATTGTTTTCTGGCTGGTATTGGTGAATCTATCTCTGGAATTTGACGGATACGCCCAAACACTGTTTTTACTAATTTTTCTTGCATTGTCTCTATTATTGTTTCTTCCATAAATTTCTTAATATTAGGAAATTTTAAAAAGTAATTATCGATTATTTCTTTTGATTCTTGCCTTGGAATTTGTAAATTCTCTGCCAAACCAAAAACAGAGATCCCATAGATTATACCGAAATTGACGGCCTTTGCTTGGTAACGTATTTCTTTTGTCACTTCGTTTAATGGAACATCAAATACTAAGGATGCTGTTGAGGTATGGATATCTTCGTTATTGTTAAAAGCAGCTATCATCTTTTCGTCTTTAGCTAGATGCGCAATTATTCTTAGCTCTATTTGTGAATAATCTGCTGAAAGAATAAAGTTCTCTGGTGTTGATGGGATAAAAGCTTTTCTGATTTTACCACCATGAGCTGTTCTTATAGGGATATTTTGTAGGTTTGGAGCTGAAGATGAAAGACGACCTGTCATCGTTACTGTCTGATTAAAAGAGGTGTGTACCCTGCCCGTATCTTCAAGGACCAGGGCTGGCAATGCTTTGATATATGTTGAACTTAACTTCTCCAGGGTTCTGTATTTTAATAAAACCTTTGCTATTTCATAATTAGGGGCTAACTTTTCTAATACAGAAGCATCTGTGGAATGTCCTGTCTGAGTTTTTTTTTGTGTTGGTAAACCCATTTTATTAAAGAGAATTTCTTGTAATTGTTTTGGTGAATTCAAGTTAAACTCTTCACCAGATATTTCAAAAACTTCTTTTCTAGCCTGTTCTATTTCAATCTCAAATTCGCTTTCTATTTTGCGAAGATACTCAACATCTAAAGAAACGCCTTCATATTCAACTTTGCCAAGCACTATTTGTAATGGCAGCTCTATTTCATAAAACAGCCTGCCAAGACCATTCTCTTCTATTTTTGGCCTAAAATAATCTGCTAAACGCAAAGTTAGATCGGCATCTGTTGCTGCATAGTTAATAGCCTGCTCAATAGTCACATCACGAAAAGATATTTGCGTCTTGCCCTTACCTACCAACTCTTCATAAGTTGTCATCTGGATATTTAATAAACGATTTGCCAAATCTTTAAGGCCAACAGGTTTCCCTGGAAATAAAAGATATGCAGCCAGCATGGTATCGAAATTCACACCGTTAAGCTCTATTCCATAGTTTTTAAATACTTGGTACTCATATTTGCCATTATGGGTAATTTTAGAGATTCCCGGGTCTTCTAGTAGAGGTTTTAATAGTTTTAGGAATGGATTAATCTTAAAAGCTGTTTTTTTCTTTGGCCTTGGGGCTTCCATTTCTTGGAATAGCGGGATAGTAACTTCATTGTCAGGGCTATCATCTTCTAAATATTTATTTAGTGGGATATAAAAAGCTTCTTTTGGCTTAAATGAGATGGCTATACCAACAATTTGAGCTAAATGAGTTATTAGAGATGTGGTTTCTAGATCTACTGCAAAACCAAGCTTTAAATCTTTTATTATTTTTTTTAAACCATCAACCACATCTATTACTGTGTAGATAACATCACCAGATTTAATAGATTCATTTATATGAACAGCCTTATTTTCAGTCACAACCAACTCTGAATCGCCAACACGTGACTGGTACTTTCTTATAAGGTTATTAAATTTGTATTCATGAAAACAACTAAGTATATTTTGCCAATTAGGAGAATAGCTAAGTTCTGGGATAGAAATATCAATCGGGGATTTGGTATTAATTGTTGCTAATTGATATGATATTTTTGCTATATCCTTATCTGCTTCTAGCTTTGATTTAACTGATTTTGACTTTATATTTTCAAGGTTCTCATAAATCTCATCTAGGCTTGGGTACTGCATAAGTAAAGAAAGTGCTGTCTTTTCACCAACGCCAGCAACACCTGGAATATTATCTGATGAATCGCCTTGCAAAGATTTAAGGTCAATTAACTGATCTGGAGTTAGGTTATACCTTTCTTTGATAGCTTTATGATCGTAGATATCAAAATTTGCTATGCCTTTTTTCATTATGGCGACAGATGCATAGTCTGTTACTAGTTGCAGCAAGTCTTTATCACCACTTATTATCAAAGTCTTAACTTGGTTTTTGGTACTCACCTTGGAAATTGTGCCAATCAGATCATCTGCCTCATAGCCTGGCTTTTCAAATACTTTAATACCCATTTTAATAAGACAATCTTTGACAATTGGTATTTGTGAAATAAGTTCTTCTGGGGTTGGTGAACGATGAGCTTTATATTCTGGATACATAACATGTCTAAAAGTTGGTTCTTTGCGATCAAAACATATACAAAGATGGGTTGGCGAAAACTGATCTATGCTAAGGAAAAGCATATTAAAGAACCCATAAACAGCATTTATTACCTGGCCACTTTCTAATGTTAAAGCTGTAGGCAAAGCATAAAAAGCTCTATATAGGACGGAATGTCCATCTAGTACAAGTAAAGTTTCTTGATTTTTGTTTTTTATATTAGAAGCCATTCAAGACTTTTTGCTGCAGCTTCAACTGAATCTGACACATCTTCTAAATGTTCTACTATATTTTCAATAGCCCTGAAAGTCCCCATTTTTAATTTATCTTGGTTACCTAATTGATAAAGAGTTTTCAAACAATCAGAACGGATATGGTCTATGAAGTGTTCCTTTTCTTCAATAATTTTTATAAGTTCTAGTACTGTTTTTTTATCTTCAAGATAATTCTTAAGTGCTTTTTTGAATTCGTTGTGAATATCAACAACACTTTCCATCAACATTTTCAAACCATCAACACACTCTGGGGGCATTGATCCTCCAATTCTAAATAGTATTAAAATTCTTTTTGCTGAGGAGATCATTAAACCAGAAATAGACTCTATCCTTTGATATAGCCTTAATAGATCATACTGTTTTTGATGATCAAACTGTGCTTGTACAATTTGTTCTGCTGTAGATTCAAAAATACGGCTTGATTCCATTGATATCTGCCTAATCTTACTATAATCCGGCTCAATTTTATCTAAATTATTTTCACAAAGGTGATTTATCATACTTGAAAGCAAAGCTATTTCTTCTTCATCAATCCTTGTATGCTCAAGTAGTGACTCTATTACAGAGTATTCATCTTGAATATTTAAAAAACCAAAATATTTATTAAGCACAAGGCCTCCTATTCAGAACCCACAATATGTTTTTAACACGGACATTTATTATACCATACTTTTTTTTATTGCAATTTTTTTTACAAATTTAATTGTTTTAGTGGTTTTAGTCTTTTATTTCCCCTGCTTTTTGCAAGGCTATTTTAGCTAATATAGGACCTATAATTTGAAAAAATATTGTAGTTGCAGTTATTACATTAACTATTAAAATGCCTATATCTTTACCCTCTAAAGATAATCTTGCAAGATCATTTTGAGCAGCAATTGCCAAACCAACCGCAACCCCAGCTTGAGGCATTAAACAAAGACCAAGATATTTTTTCACTGTTTCTGGAGAGTTTGATAAAGCACCTCCAATCCAAGGGCCAATAAACTTACCTAACCCTCTAAAAACTATATAGATAAGACCAATAACCCCCATGTTAGCTAGTAAAGATATCTGCAATTTAGCTCCGACAAGCACAAAAAACATTATATAAATTGATGGAGTTAAACGATATAAAGAAATAAAAAAAGAGCGACTTTGATGTGGCTTTAAATTAGAGATCATAATACCCATAGACATACTAGATAGTATTATTGATAGATGAAACATTACTGAAAAACCAATACAAACCATAACCAAGGAAAATGTAAATAATTGCTTTGCATCATCATGCCTAATTTTGGGTAGTGCTTTCACAAAAAAATAGCCTAACCCAGCACCCCATAAAATAGAACCACCCATCTCTCTGAAAGTCTCCATAATCATATGGAAAGGATGTATTTCTACACCGGATGTAACAACAAAAAACTTAGCCACGCAATAAGCAAAAGCATAAATTATGACAGCAAAAGCATCATCTGCGCCAACGACACCAAAAAGAGTAGTTGTTACTGGCCCCCTAGCTCTATATTCTTGCACAACATTTACAGTACCGCCTGGATCAGTCGCAGAAGACAAAGCGCCAATAATTAGAGAAATAGCAATATTTTTTGTAACTAAATATAATACAACAGATACTAAAAAAAACGATAAAAAAGCCTCAAAAAAAGTGATAGTTATTATTGAAATCCCTACCTTTTTCAAACGAGCCCAGCGAAGCTCTCCCCCAATAATAAAGCCAATAATACCTAAAGCTAAATCAGAAATTATATTGAAATTTGGTGAAATATCAACATTATAAAGCTTAATCCCTGAAAGCCCTAAAATAATACCAACACCTATATGCCCAACAACTTGAGGGAGTTTTAGTTTGCTTGTAAGCTTACTACTGTAAAGACCTGCAAATAGTGTGATTCCAACGATTAGTAATGTGTTCAAGTTATTATTCTTTCATCTGAGATGAGTAATTAAACCTAAGCCAAGGTTATTCTTCATAATAGCACTTTGACTCTGGAGCACAAGCCCTAATGTTTTGAGCTCATCAATCACACCACAGCTAGGTTGATAAAAATAAAACATTAAAGACTCGCAACCCTTAATAATCCACCTTTTTTGGATAGTTACACCCAAACCAAAATAGAAACTAGAACACAAATTTTAAAACTTATGTATATATATACACGACGCTTTAAAATTTCAATCCTATTTTCATTTTGGTTTGGGTATATACTCGCCCCAAATTGATTTTTAGATTTGTCTTATATATGTTTATACACGGCGAAAATCTAAAAACCAATTTGGAACAAGTATATATGATGATATGATTGTTGATTATGCCAAACAAATATATTGATAAAATTTTACGATCTCGGGTTTATGATGTTGCGATAAAGACACCTCTTGAACACGCGCAAGTTTTATCTGAAAAATTTGAAAATAATGTTTTTTTAAAGAGGGAAGATTTTCAGCCTGTTTTTTCGTTTAAATTAAGAGGTGCTTACAATAAGATAGATCTACTTTCAGATAGCGCTAAAAAGAAAGGCATAATAGCTTCAAGTGCTGGAAACCATGCACAGGGCGTTGCAATGTCTGCACAAAAACATAAAATCAAAGCCACTATTGTAATGCCAAAAACCACACCCAAAATTAAAGTAGAGGCTGTAAAAAAACTTGGTGCAAAAGTTATCTTGTTTGGAGATGATTATGACAGCGCACACAACCACTCTTTAGATATAGCAAAAAAAGAAGATCTTACTTTCATACACCCCTATGACGACCCTGATGTAATTGCTGGGCAAGGAACGATTGGCATGGAAATATTGAGCCAACACCCAGAACCTATTGACACAATTTTCGTACCTGTTGGTGGCGGTGGTTTAATAGCTGGCATTGCTGCTTATGTAAAATATGTTAGGCCAGAAATAAAAGTTATTGGTGTTGAAGCTGAAGACTCGGCTTGTTTAGCAGCTGCTATGAAAGCTGGCAAAAGAACTACATTAAAAGAAGTTGGTATTTTTGCAGATGGCGTTGCTGTTAAAATAATTGGTAAGTTGCCTTTTAAGCTATGTCAGGAATACGTTGATGAAGTAATCACAGTTAAAACTGATGAGATTTGTGCTGCAATAAAAGATGTTTATGATTGTACTCGATCGATTGTAGAACCAGCTGGCGCATTATCTGTGGCTGGTATCCGTAAATATGTAAATAAAACCAAATGTAAAAACAAGAATCTAATTGGAATTAATAGTGGCGCAAATATCAATTTTGATAGACTTCGCCATATAGCCGAAAGATCAGAAATTGGAGAACAAAAAGAAGCACTCTTTGCTGTTAAATTACCTGAAAAATCCGGAACTTTCAAAGCTTTTTGCCAAGATTTGAAAGAACGCTCAATCACTGAGTTCAACTATAGATACAGTAGCCCAGAAAATGCACAGGTTTTTGTTGGGGTTAGGTTGAATAGCCTTTCTGAAAAAAGTGAAATAACAAAAGAACTAAATAAAAAAGCCTATAAAGTAATTGATTTAACTAATAATGAAGTAGCAAAACTTCACCTGCGATATATGATTGGTGGCAAAGCTACTGGCATAGAAAATGAACGGGTATTTAGGTTCCAGTTTCCAGAACGACCAAAAGCTCTTTTAAGATTTTTAAACCTGATTGGCGGTAGATGGAACATAAGTTTATTTCATTATAGAAACCATGGCGCTGCTTATGGACGTGTACTAGTAGGCATACAGGTACCAATTCAAGATAACCAAAAATTTAACAAGTTCATCAAAGACCTTGGCTATGTTTTTCATGAAGAGACAGATAACCCTGGATATCAATTATTTCTGTAAATAACAAATATACCCAAACCAAAATTTAAATCCTATTTTCATTTTGGTTTGGATATATAATTGTTCCCTACGGTTATTATTTTGCTACTATGTTTAATATTTTGTTTGGCACGAAAATATTTTTGATTATTGTTTTACCCTTTATATGGCTCTGTGCTTTGGAACTTTGTTTTGCTAGGGCTTCTACTTGCTCTTGAGCTGTATCTCTGGCCACTTCTAACTTATCTCTGACTTTGCCGTTAATCATGACAACAATCGTCACTGTCTCATCAATACACAAGGCTGGATCAAAAGTAGGCCAAGTTTGATTATGCACACTCGATTTATTGCCTAGTAAATGCCAAATTTCCTCTGTAATCATTGGGGCTAGAGGCGCTAGCAACAAAGTTAAGGTTTTTACAGCTTCTTTTGTTGCACCATTAACATACATAAAATTTACTAGCTCCATCATTCTACTGATAGCTGTATTATAGCTGAAACGTTCTAAGTCTTGGGAAACACTTTTAATTGTTTTGTGTATGATAGCTTCTAGCTCTTTTTGTTTGCCTTCTTTTAGAGGATGGTTTTCTAGCTCTGTGCATAGCCTAAAAACTCGTCCTAAAAACCTGAAAGAACCTTCGACTCCTGTATCTGACCAATCTAGGTCACGCTCTGGTGGCGCACCAAACAAGATAAATAGCCTGGCTGTATCTGCGCCATACTTTTCTATAATTATGCCGGGGTCTACTGTATTTCCTAGTGATTTGGACATTTTGGCACCATCTTTAATTACCATGCCTTGGGTAAATAGGTTTTGGAACGGTTCATCATGTTTAAGCATGCCTAAATCACGTAATGCTTTTGTAAAAAAACGAGCATAAAGCAAATGCATACAAGCATGTTCCACACCTCCTATGTATTGGTCTACCTGTAACCATTTATCTACCAGGTTTGTATCAAAGGGTTTTTTGTCTTCATGTGGCGAACAGTAGCGAATGAAATACCAAGAAGAATCAACGAAAGTATCCATGGTATCTGTTTCTCTTTTAGCTTTTTTGCCGCATTTTGGACAAGGGACATTAACAAACTCTTCGCATGAGTCTAGAGGGTTTCCTGACCATTCGAACTTAACGTTTTTTGGTAGCTTTACTGGCAACTCTTGCTCTGGAACTGGAACCATACCGCAAGATTCACAGTAGATCATTGGGATTGGAGTACCCCAAAACCTTTGCCTTGATAGCAGCCAATCTCTTAACTTGAAATTAACTGTTTTTTTACCCCAGTTATTTTGCTCGCAAACAGCTGCTATCTTTTCTTTGAATTCAGCACTTGTTAGGCCGTTATATTCAGCAGAATTAACCATAAAACCTGGCTCAACATAAGCATTTTCCATAGTTTCCGGATCCAAAACTGTATCTTTTGGCTGGATCACAACTTTGATTGGTAGTTTATTTAGTTTTGCAAACTGGAAGTCGCGATGGTCATGAGCTGGAACAGCCATAACAGCACCTGTTCCATAATCCATTAACACATAATTAGATATATAGATTGGGCATTCATCACCAGTAAAAGGGCTTATAAAGTATTTACCTGTAAATACACCTTCTTTGGGTTTTGTTTCGTCTGTTCTGTCGATTTTGGTTTCGTTTTTCACCTTTTCTATATAGACCATAACGTCTGCTTCATATTTTGTGTCTTTTACCCATTCTATTATTTTTGGATGTTCTGGAGCTAATACCATATAAGTAATGCCATAAACAGTATCTGGGCGTGTGGTATACACTGTCATCTTTTCGTTTGTATCTTTTATTTCGAAGATAAGATCCACACCTGTAGAGCGGCCGATCCAGTTTTTTTGCATGGCGCGCACATTTTCTGGCCAGCCTTCAAGTTTTTCTATATCGTCTACTAGCTGCTGGGCATAGTCTGTGATTTTGAAAAACCATTGTGAAAGTTCTTTTTGTTCTACAATTTGCTTACAACGCCAACACTTACCATTTTCTACTTGCTCATTAGCAAGCACTGTTTGGCATTCTTCACACCAGTTAACTGATGATTTCTTTTTATAGGCCAAACCCTTTTCATAGAATTTCAGGAAGATCCATTGGTTCCATTGATAATAATTTGGTAAACATGTTGCGACCTCTCTAGACCAATCATAACTAAAACCAAGACGCAACTGCTGTTCTTTCATTTCTTCTATACGAGCCAATGTCCAATCCTCTGGGTGTACCTGATGTTTTTTTGCTGCATTTTCTGCTGGAAGACCTAAAGAGTCATAGCCCATTGGATGCAAAACATTAAAGCCCTTCATTGTATAAAAACGAGCTAAAGCATCGCCCAGTGAGTAGTTACGCACATGACCCATATGCAGTTTACCTGAAGGATATGGGAACATTTCTAGCACATATTTTTTGGGTTTGTCTGAATTTTCTTGAGTTTTGTAAAGTTCATCTTTTTGCCATTTGGCAATCCACTTTTCTTCTATTTCGTTTGGTTTGTAATCCATAGCTAAAACATCCTTTCAGAAGTTATCAATTATTGAGGCTAATATGATACATTGGATCAAAAGATAAAACAATTTTTCAACTTAATATATACCCAAACCAAAATAAAAATAAAAAAGCGGCATTTAAGCCGCTTTTTTTATAATCATAAATAATGTTTTATTCTCTACAACCCCAAAAAGTTATACTTATTCCTAAAAACAACACTCCTCATAGTATTTCTTATATAAGATTGATGCGCTGTCTTCCTCAAACTCCTATACTGCAAATAGCCTGCTGTCTCATCGTTATACCAAGTTGTTGCTGATGACCCTTCTGAAGATGCCCACGTTATTACTGCTGGATATGCATTCTCCAAACTAGTCTTCTCTTTGGGGAAATCCCACATGCTCTGGATATCTTTTGCCCATGGGAATCCGTTTACTGTTAAATAATCTTGTTCATCACCTTCTGAATGGCTTGGGTAATTTGATAACGTACTCACACCACTACTATGCACCTGCCCTGGTAAATGTACCTCTATATTTGGGCTGCTTGTATAAAAAATATATGGGTTGTTTGGCACTGCTACTGATAAGCTATCCACTGCTGTGTTAAACGTTACTATTAGCTCATAAGTAGGCAAATCGGTTACTACCCACTCCTGTCCGGTAAAAATAAAATAGTTCAAAGCTAAAACAGGCACAAAAAAACACGTCATAGACGTGTTTTATAGTTTTGAAGTAGGCTATCCCTTTTGACTCTACTAAAAACCCAAAGGAGTAG
>Ga0233447_1001951_pt1 | contig 15713 bp, 19 predicted proteins | sample SI_124_October20_3_FD_183014 | JGI IMG/M metagenome (GOLD analysis project Ga0233447, IMG submission 183014) | Seawater microbial communities from Saanich Inlet, British Columbia, Canada - SI_124_October2016_135_MG | ecosystem: Environmental > Aquatic > Marine > Inlet | place: Canada: British...
TTGTTCCACCCGCCCACTAACAGTCACATCCCCCAGTGCAACCTGAGGAGTCAGAGCAAGTAGTGTCGCCAATTGTAAGAAAATGGATTGGTGTCGATTTGATGTCATGATTATGTCCTTACTGTTGATCCTACTCCCACCTTTAAGGGTATGCACCAATGTGTCAAAATATTACATTGGGGTACAGAGGAGGGAGATCTGGATGTGGCTGATTGTATGTTTCTTTACATGGCTGTGAGTGGGCCGCTTGCCTATTACATGCTGTTTAGCGTTTGCTTTTCTCCAGGCAGAGTGTTGTGACGTTGTTTTTGAGTGACGTTCGCATATCATTTTCTCCAGTAAAGCACGGCCAGAATCAGGCACGCGAAGATGAGCGGGATCACGAGGGTTATTGCTCGAACCATCAAGATTATGATCAGGACGATCGCGACGGTTCTCATTCGAGGTGGAAGATCCAGTCGATGAAGAGTGGTAACAGCCAGACGGCAGCTTGTTTTGACTGTAAAGAGCGTTGACCTGATTCTCGGTGCGGTTGAGCCAACGTTGAGTTCTGTCGACCATATTGAAGTAGTGGCCGCGAGCCATTGAGTCACCGAGGCCGCTGAGCTGGTTGTGTGTGTATCGCTGTGACTTAAAGTGGTCGGTGATTGGGTTGGATGATGGTTTTCGTTTGGGCATTGGTTCTCCTGTTATGGGACGAAAAAAAAGCCCCAGCAGTCGCTAGGACCAGTGGGGCTGAGGGGTGGTTTGTGGAATAGGTTAGGGCGTTAAATGGCTCTTTGCCCCTTCACATAAGATGGCTAATTTTGCGTGGTCTAGAATGGGGCTCGATCACTGTCTGCAGCTTTTAAAGACTGTTTTTTACCAATGTTGACGGTTTAACTAAGTTGAAATAGGTTTAGAACTGGAATGGATGGGGCAACGATAGAGCTGGCAATATAAATCTATGCATCAGAAATTGCCTTTCCAACCAATGGCGCCAGACATATCGGCATCCTCTCCTTTGCTGGATCGCATGAGTGAGAAGGAAACAAATGAATCTTTATCTATCTGGCGATCTATTTCTCCACCAATCCTAATCCAATTTTGTCGGTTCTCTCTTCCAGGGATGGAAAATGGAAACATATCGATAACCTCCCCAGAGAATGCAGCCCCAGATTTGTCGAAGCGATGAACCGCCTCTACCATGCCACGAACCGTTGTGTGTGTATCTAAGTCATTCTCCGCTACCAATCCTACTCTACTCTCTCTTGCTGTATGTGACTGTAGATCAAACCTGGTGGGGAACCCTCCGGTTGTCTCGGTGTAACCATCTACGTCTGACTTGGTGAGCGTATACTCGACCTTGGGTGTGATCGTGGTGTTTCCTACAGTGTGTAGATCCAGCCAGTCGATTCGTAGTCTAAGAGCGGTTGCTTTGATGTCAGTGCTTCCCATCGATTGATCTTCTGTTCCTGCATTGAGGTAGCCCCTGTTGATATCGGCATCCCATCTGCCGTGGAGCATAGTGGTAGAGAGTAGAGTGGAGTTGTTATGCAGGTAATTGAACTCCCCAAGAATGTACCTTCCTACTATGTCGCTGCTGCCTGAGTAGTCGAGGGTTTGCTGGGTTTTGCTCTTACCGATCCCGATACCTGCTCTGATGTTGTCGGTGGGGTCTTTACAAATTCCAGCTTCCACTAGGTGACTATCTGCTTTCTTGTCGTGGTAGTTGGCGAAGTCTCCATTTATCCATGCACACCGATCTGATGAGAGCCGTTTTTGTGCGAGGAGGGGCTGGTGGTGTGCTCCGTGGAGTGCCATTGTGGATATGCTGGATGCTGTTTGAGGGATGGATGCCGTTGAAGCCGCGGTTGTTGTAACTATCTCGTTTAGCTTGATTGTGCCTCTCCCACCATAGGCAAGCCAGGCCCCATCACGATTGGTTCCAATGACAACCGATCCATCGTTACTGATATTTGTGGCGAGTTCAAACTTGGCATTGGAAGGAACAGGTACGCCAGACTCTATCAGCCACTCACGAATGGATAGCATTCCAACGCTGTCAGTCCAGCGAAAAGCTTCATATAGTGTGCCAGATGAAGACTTGGAGAATCCAACAACAACCGTGCCATCCTGATTCAAGTTGGTTGCTACACTGTAGAAATCACCGCCTTGTAAATCTCCCAAGCCAACGATTCCTTGGCTCTCTGTCCAGACAAAGGCCTCTCTTCCATTATTGCCTGATGCGAAGCCAACTATGGTTGTACCGTCATCATTGACTGCATTTGCAAAGCTACTGATGTTTCCTCCCGGCAAACTGCCGAGGCCAACCATTCCGCTCTCTTCTTTCCACTGAAATGCCTGTAAGTAGGATGCAGCAGGCAGATCACCAATCGAAAGTGCTCCTCGGTCAAGCATCCCAGCAACACCCACCACAGTTGAGCCATCCTTGCTCAATCCCATTGTTTGACTGAAGATTCCATATGTGCTGCAGTCATATTCACTCGTGCCAGACGAGCAGGTATTGTTGTCACTGGGAATAGAGCCAAGCAACAAAGTTTCTCCAGTTGATTTTTCAAAATAGGCTTCTAATGAGAGATTATCTGCTGAAGGAAGAGTTGTTAGATCGCTTGTTTGTGAGTGAGATTTTGTACCTGCAGTGTTGCCGTTTATGCCCTCAAAATATTCTATGTTTTCGGCACTTTCATACAGGAAAGTCGATGTTGGATAATCTTGAATGTCCATCAATCCAGAAATTCCAGTGGTATGCAGAACTACGGGATCTGTACCGTATGAATATCCGTAATGTTGGCCGTCACCATTTACCAAGGAAAGTGTCGTTGTGGTGGATCCGTCATACAGATCATTGGTGGTGTATTCAGTGGTTAAAACCTCGCCTGCCGTATTTTTCCACACTGCGCCGCTTCTAATAGAACCATACAGTGAACCTAAATTGTTCTCGTCAGTTATCCAGTCTGAGCTGTTATTACTGGACGCACCTGCAAAAGAATCAAATGTTGCAAATGTTACATTGGACATATATTCGAATAACCCAGTGGTGGTGCTGGGGTCACTTGATGAAGTAGTAACTGTTACCTGTCCACTAATCGACACATCCGCCATCACCCCCGGAACCTGCAGGAGTGCGGCGAGAGCAATGGCTGTTTTGAGTTTTTGGGCGTTCATGAGTGGAGTATTCTCTATTTGCTTAGATCCTACTCCTTGAGATATGGATATGCACCATTGTGACAAAATATTACACTTCGATGCTCTTTTGATATCTGGCATTGGGGTTTCTCCGGACGAAAAAAAAAGCCCCAAAGATCGTCGATGATCGATGGGGCTGGAGTTGTGTGGGATGACTAGGTTATGTGAAGGCCCGCTGGGTGTGGCCCTTCATATAAGATGGATGGTTTTTCGCAGTTGGGCATATTTCTATGCAGAGACCAAAGGGGCGATCGATGCCGAAAGTCCCGTGGTCCCCAAAACACAAAAAAGCCAACCTAAAAAGATCAGCTTTTTCATGGTGTTGCAGATGGTGGGCCTACTTGGACTTGAACCAAGGACCAAGGGATTATGAGTCCACAGTTGTAGCATTCGAGGAGAACCGATGAGTACCGGTTGTTGTTTTGATTTCACCATACTATACTCTGGTGTATGGCCGATAAGCACCGAAATAACACGATACAAAGTGAGAACAAAAGCGACCGCCAAAGCGACCGTGGAAAGTTTTTAAGCGACCGTGGAGGCGACCGTAGAGACCAAGGGACTGTTTGCAACGGACCAAGGGATTATTGGTCATGAGCAGCATCACAGACCGGGTGTTAAAGACGCTAAAACCTACTGGTAAGGATTACAGAATCCGTGATAAGGCGGGGGTAGGTAGTGGCTACCATGGGTTTGGGGTAAAGGTTTCTGCCAGGGGAAAGAGGACGTTCTTTCTGGAATATACCCTTGGTGGCAAAAGGCGGTTTCTCAACTTGGGCCATTATCCGGCCAAGAAGCTGAAGGGTGCCCGAGAAGAAGCAAAGCAGGCCCGTACCCTGATCAATCAAGGAGTCGACCCCCAACTGGAACGAGCAAGGATTGAGGCAGAGCAGGAGGAGGAGCGGAAAAGGATTGAGGCTGAGAATCGGGCAACAACAGTAAATGAGGTGCTTGATTTTTACCTTGGCACTTTGCGTGAGACCACAGGCAAGGAGGTTGAGCGGCTGCTGATCAATCGTTATTGCAACGTCAGGAAGCGGATAGGCGATCGAAAGATGAAGGATATCGTCGAAGACGATGTAGAGGATCTTCTGGATGTTCACCTTAATAGAGGAACAAGGCGCAATGCAGGCAAGCTCTACAGTTACCTTGCCTCAGCATTTAAGCAGGCCAGACAACACAAGCCGTTTGAGCTGAAGGGATGGGTTAATCCATTTAATGACATACCAAAACCAAAGGATAGCTCAGGGACTCCCCGAGACCGTGCTTTATCAGTTGATGAGATTAGAGCCTTTCTTAATCTGATGGAGGGCTACCATTCTGCATCAGATGGTATTAAGGGTGTGCTCAAATTGATTCTATTCACCGGCCAGCGGGTGGAGCAGGTGTCACGGATGCAGTGGGAACATGTTGATCTGGAGGAAAGGCTCTGGCGGGTGCCGCCTGATGAAACCAAAATGGGGAAATCACGCACCAGAAAGACGTTATTGGTTCCGATGACTGATATTGTTTTGGAGGTGATCCATGCCATGCCAATGATTGAGGGCAATGGTTTTGTGTTTCCTGGAGTAAAGGAGGACTCACCTTATGATTTGGGTTCGTTTGCCCATGCGCTGATTAAAATGCTGCGGCAGAGTGATATTGAGCACTTCACACCACGCGACCTGCGCCGCACGGTAACCACTCACCTTGCGCGGCTGGGGGTCAGTAAAGAAATTCGGAGCAAGATCCAGGATCATTCGCTAGGGGGTGATGTAGAGGATATTCACTACGACCAGCATGACTACTTGAAAGAAAAGAGGGTAGGGCTTGAGAGGTGGGAAAGAGAGCTGCAGAGAATAATCAGCAGTAATGAGAAAGACAATGTAGTGCAGCTGCACGGTTAGAAGAACAGCCGGTCTCTATCAAAACTGCTAGAGACAACGGCGGCGGAGATATTGGTTTGACTATATCGAAAACGTATGGGGCACAGGGGATAGTTAGTCTAGATGTGTCAATTTCAATTGATGATGAGAGGTGGGAAAGGATTGTGTCCCAGTTAAAAGGGGCGGGTGTGCGCCATAAGTTTGATGCTTTCAAGGTGTGCATCAATCAGGTGTTGAGCCAATATCATGCACACCAGTCACTAAAAAAAGAATCTATACCCTCTGCTATTAAGAAAGAGCTTTCGGCTTTAAGAGCAATGTTAACTGATTTTGATGGGGATGACCTTTGCCCTCAGGATATTGTTGATCGGCTCAATAAGGGGCCTAAAAAGTCTAAGAAAAGGAATTTTCAATTACGTCAATTGATTAGAGCAGTAGGGGGATCGCAAATGACACAGCATTACAGATCGGTTCCAATGACTGTTGATGATTTTTGTAATGTTTTGACAGATGTAACTAGCCTTGTAGATTTATGGGGGATAACAGGAGCACTGCCTGAGCATGAGAAGCAAATTGTTATTGAGTTGGTAGATGAATGCCTTGGTATTCATTTTAATCTTCATATCTTAACGGACAAAAATCATCCAACGTATGTTGTAGCTTTGGAGGTGATACGGGAGTGTGAAAAAACGCTCAAGAAAAAAACTGAACAACGCAATATTGATCATATTTTAAAGCTTCATAGAGCTAGAAAAGAATTAGGGGAAAATATTTTCATAAAAAATTAGTTTCAGGAGAACCCATCCAGAAATTGCTGCCCAACTAGACAGCTTTAATAGTCTCCATCGGCTAGCAGTGATGCTAGTTGTGCTTCACCGCAAAGCTGATTGCGGATGCATAGGAGATTATCAATGCAAGCAAAGAAGAAAAGGGTCCTGAGAAAGGCAGCTGCAGCTAAAAAGTTCTACCGTTTAGATACGTTAACTCAAATGTTGGATGCTGGTGCCAGCACAATCAAGGATTGGGCGGATGACCCAGAAAATGATTTCCCTCAACGGATTCAAATTGGTCCACGTGCTGTCGCATGGATTGCTGAGGAAGTGGATAGCTGGTTGAAGCGCAAGATCCAGCAGGGGAGGGTGGCTACATGACTTCGATAAACGAGGCCAAGGGGGCTGCGCCAACAACCCCCAAGGCAGCAAACAGAAACGGAAAGCTCAGTTCGCATTCAAATAATAGCACCGTTGCCTCTATTGTTCAGAAGGACAAAAGTGGTGAGGCATTTACAACTAGCCTGTTGATCGCTGAGAAGTTTAACAAGCGACACGATACTGTACTGAGAAAAATTCAGAAGCTGCCTGATGATGAGTTTAGCCGCCGCAATTTTGCGGTGGCGAATTATATCGATGACCAGGGGAAGCCGAGAACAATGTTCCAACTAACCCGCGATGGATTCTCTTATGTGGCGATGAGCTTCACTGGTAACGAGGCTCATATTTGGAAAGTTAGGTTCATTGATGCCTTCAACAAGATGGAGCAGCATCTTCGTAATATCGTTCGAGAAGAGTGGCTGGAGCATCGCGCAGAAGCTGCATTGGAACACCGTACCATGTGCCGCACTCTGGATGAGGTTCGAAAACTGGATGGCAAAGAAACCAAATTCTTTCATTATGCCAATGAGTCAAAGTTAGTTAATTGGGCTCTGACTGGAGAGTTCAAGAAACTTGATCGGGACTCGCTCACTGATGATGAGCTGGGAATCCTAACGACTCTTGAGGCTTACAACGCTGTATTGATCGGTGCCGGGCATGATCGCAATGCTAGAAAGGTTCTTCTCAAGAATCGCTGCCAGGAAGCCATGGGGCTTCTACTGGAGGCGGCCTAATGAAGATCTATCAATACCGCCGGATTCGTAATTTGATCGAGAGAGAGCCAGACCTGTTTGAGGGACTTGATACTCTGACCACTAAGCGTGCGATTGAGTGGCTGCCCGGTCACATGAGTATCTTCAATCGATTCATGAGCGAGGCCCTGAATGCTAAAAAGGCGGGGTATCAGCGTTATTCAGCGAGGGCCATCTGGCACTATCTGCGCCACCTGCATCAGATAGATCCAGATACACGTGACCTGAAGCTGACCAATGTCGTCACTCCGGTGGTGGCTCGAATCGCGATGAAACTAGACCCACGCCTAGAAGGGTTGTTCCTGCTTCGCTGCCATGGGGGGAGGACGTAGTGAGTTATCTGATTATTAATTTCCTCCATTCATTGGTGGCTGAGGACCAACTTCGAGAAGCATTAATTGGCCATTATCATGCATCTGGTGACCTCCAGCGTATGGTTGAGGAGTGTCGTCGCCGTTCACCTTGCCAAGTGGAGATGATGGAGGAGCTGCGCCTTCAGGAGGTGATGGCCTTATGATTCGCGTTAAAAATTGGTCACGCTACCAATCGTATAAAGACCGCAGGCCGCCATGGATTCGCTTCCACCGCAGCATCTTGGACGACTATAAGTATCAGTCAATGTCCGCTGAAAGCCGTGCATTGCTGCCAATGCTTTGGTTGCTGGCCTGTGAGGATGCTGATCCAACATCTGGTCTGATACGGGCTGATGTTGAAGAGATATCGTTTCGGTTACGCCTCAGTCACGAAACTGTTACGGACTCACTGCATGAGATTGAAGATGCTGATTTTATTGGATGTATTGAATCTGTAACGGAACCGTTACGAGGTCGTGATGAGACCGTAACCCCAGAGACAGAGACAGAGGCAGAGACAGAGACAGAGACAGAAGGCAAGCAGACAGAAAAACCTGCTTCGCCTGCAAAGCATGAAGTTCCAATAACTGAAATTGTGAAGATGTATCACAGCCTCCTGCCAAACAATCCACGGGTGATCAAACTGACAGAGGCAAGGAAGTCTCAGATCAAAGCCAGATGGAAGGAGGATTTGAAAGATATTGCGGCATGGCAAAGCTATTTTGAGAAAATTTCAAAATCTGAGTTTCTTACCGGACGCAAAGCAGGTGGTAACGGCAAACTGTTCAAGCCGTGCCTCGAATGGCTAACCAAGCCGGGTAATTACGCCAAGGTCGCTGAAGGTAAGTATGAAGACCAGAAGGCTGCGCTCCACCAGATGCAGCAGCGCAGCCCCTCTGATCGTGTGATGTCAGCTGATGGCGGAGTTGGGTTATGAGTAATTCTGAAGATCTCGAATATCTTGAGCAGTCTGTAATCTCTGCCTTACTGAAGGAACCTGACCGAATTCATGAGATCAGCAACAAGCTTAACGCCTCCGATTTTACGGGAACCAACAATCGCAGGTCATTCGAACTGATCAGTCAAGCCGTCGCTAATGGTGAAGCTGTGGATGCCATGGTACTTGCCGAGAAAGGTGGCAACCTTCAGTATTTGATTGAGGTGGCGCGAAACATTACAGGAGTGCCTGCAAATATTGGGCATTACACCGATGCTCTTTTGGAGCGAATCAAGAAACGTAAGGCATCTACTCTGTTTCAGCAGGCTGGTGAGAAGCTTTTGATTAACTCCTCTGAAGAGGTGCTCGCTTGGCTAAATGGAGAGCTTTCCACTGTTGAACGCAGTGCCGGGAGCGAGATGTCAGCCAAAGAGGTGATCACCGCTGCGCTCCATTCCATGGATGATGCCCGTGAGCAGCGCGAAAGCAATGGCACAAATGGCTCGCCATGGGCTCTTCAGTCGCTTAACAATGCAATGGGAGGGATAGACGGGCCAAGATTGTATATCGTCGCCGCCAGGCCAGGATGCGGCAAAACGGCAATAGCTCAACAGACTGCTGTTGCCGCAGCTAGTGCAGGCTTTGGGGTGGGTGTTTGCTCCCTAGAGATTGACGCATCAGAGATCGGTCGGCGTTGGATCTCCCATTACGGTCAGGCGAACATCAGCGGCCTCAGCCGTGGCTATGAGAAATTCTTCGATGATGCTTTCAAGGCGGGTCAGAAGCTCTCTGAGCTACCGCTGTTCGTGGACGATGATTCGTATAGCCTTGATGCTGTTTGCAGTCGTATCACCCGCTGGAGACGCGAGGGAAAGGTTGATTTGGCGATTGTTGATCATATTGGTCTAGTTGAATACAGTAAAAATAAGAACAGAAATGATGGCCTAGGTGAGATTTCTCGCCGCCTCAAGAAGCTGGCAAAACAACTGGATATGCCGATTGTCGCGCTGTCTCAAATGAACCGTGGCAGTGAGAAGGACAACCGCCGCCCCCAATTGTCTGACCTTCGTGACTCGGGCAATATCGAGCAGGATGCTGATGCTGCTATTTTTCTAAACAAGACCAAGGATGACCATATCGAGATTGGTGTTTTGAAAAACAGGATGGGTGAAATTGGTTGGCGGCCAGAGCGATTTGAGTTTGATGGCGCAGTGCAGACATTCCGAGAGATTGGCACCTTCCCTGATGGAGGCACTCTATGAAGCTCTCTATCAATGGCATCCTCACCCTCAGCGGTTTGACGGATGCAGAAATGGCATCCCTGAAATCTGAAAATGAGTGGCCTAATCCCCAGATCCAGATAGCTGAGAACATGGGTCGGTACACTGCGCACATTCCCTCCCTGGTTGAGGTGTGGATAGAGAAGGATGGGGTGTTGTTCCTTCCTCGTGGTTACCTTGACCGCCTGCTGGAACAATTTACACCTGAGATCATTGATGATCAGCGCACCACTGCGCCGGTGGACATGCCTCCGCTGGAGGGGGTCACCTACCGAGAGTACCAACAGGATCTGCTTGATCAGGCGTACCAGCATCAGCAAGGAACTTTAACTGCGCCCACAGGTAGCGGTAAGAGCATTATGGGAATGGCTTTGATTGCCCATCACGGCCAGCGGTCTCTGATTCTGGTTAACTCAAAGGAGTTAGCCAGTCAGTGGAAGCGGGAAATCCTCAAGTGGATGGGTATTGAGGCAGGTACTGTTGGGGGTGGTAAGTGGATTGAAGGCGAAGAGATTACCGTTGCCATGCTGCAGACCCTGCACAGAAACCCTGAGAAGGCTGCAGAGCTATTTTCAAGGCATGGCCTAACCTTGGTGGACGAAACTCATAGAGTCGCCGCACAGACGTTTTCTGAGGTGATTGGGTGGAGTTCTACCCTGTACCGCTACGGACTTACTGCAACTCCGCACCGTAGAGACGGCTTGCATGATCTGATTCACCGCTGCGTGGGGGAAACTATCGCCACTATCCACCCCGACCAAGTGGAACAACAAGGGGGGATCGTACCGGCCACCATCAAGATTATTCAAACTGGATTCACCCCTTCATGGGCCGTGGATAGCTGGAGTGACTATCTGGGGGAGCTGGTGGAGAGCGAAGAGAGAAACCAGCTCATTGCCAGCATTGCCATGCAGAGCAGTCAATCAACCCCCACCCTGATACTGACCGACCGTGTAGACCATGTGGGGAATATCGCCGCCTTTCTGGATGATGCGCTGGAGATCCACGGCAAACTACCCGCCAAGGAGCGCAGGAGCCGCATGGAGAGGATTGCAGGGCATCAGATAACCATTGGTACTACTGGACTGCTTGGAGAGGGACTGGACGTTTCTGGGTGGGGTGTGCTGGTTATGGCCACCCCCATCAGCTCCAAGGTGCGACTGCTCCAAGCCTGTGGAAGGGTGCTGAGACCGCACCCAGGCAAGCAGAGAGGGTATATAGCGGATTTGGTGGATGATCATGGATTCAGCGGCTCATCCAGAAACAAGCGGCTCGCCATCTATCAAGAGAGAGGCTTCGATGTCATCCAGTAACGAACTTTACCTGTTTACTTGCCCCCATCAGCAGGGGGAGCTAATCCTCACAGTAGGTGGGTGTGCTCGAATGTACCAAGAGGCGCAGGCTCCCTTCAGCTTCTTCTGTCCCAGCGGCAAAGAGGTTGCCAACAGCAAGAAGGGCCACCGACTTCCGCTCACAGTCTGCCAGAGCTGCGAAACAGGCAAAGGCCACGCCCAACTACTCAGACTACACAGAAAGCATTAGCCATCTCCTCGCGCGTATTGCTCCCTAAATTCTACCCCCCCACGCTATTTTCATCTCTCAAAACTCTAACCACTCCACAAAAGACAAGGCAAATTTGTATGGGAAAAGTCATTCTTGAAGACTTCCGCAGACTGGACATCTACTCCCTAAACCGAGATGGAGTGCTGTCACGCCATACCAGTTCAGTAATCACATGGCGCAACCATACTAACCAGGTAATGATGACAACAACCATCACCCCGACTCTCACCCAAAGTGGGTTGGTTGATTGCCTCACTTTGAGCATAGGAGGGCACACACAGCAGATTACAGTGAACTACTACCACTCCAACTATGGCGGCCAGTCTCCACTGTTCCTCATGGGAGCACATCGAACACGCTACATCTATCACATACCGGAATGGGGTCGCTGGGTAACCCGCCATGATTTCAAGAACCGATACTTCAAGGAGCATGAGTCCCACCATATGCGAGCCAGAGACCAGGCTTTCAAGCTCAGAGCACGGCTTGGGCTTCCGGTAGTCTACCCACAGTGCTATGACCCAGTTCATGGCTGGGATCGCCCCAAAGGTATGCACCTAGCCACCTTTAACCGAATCAGGACCAAGATTGATAGTCTCTTGCAGGTGTACTACAGGGGAATGCTGGCCTTTACTGAGGGAACATATGCCAACCTTGATCTTGAGGATGGATGATTCCTGACCCTTGCCTAAACCTTGCCTGCTCATGGGCTTTGTTATTCACCACTATCAATTCATCCACTACTACCAAGAGGCCAATCATGACCATCATCAAACGAATCTCAGATCCAGACTTTGACAACGAGCATAACCACCTCAGAAAACAGTTCATCCAATGGGTAGAGAGCGGGCATGACGACGACCTGTTCCTTGATGAATTCCGGGGGCTTACTTGTGGAGCCACTACCCGTAAGGGCACACCCTGCAAACAAGTTGCTATCTATGAAAATGGCCGCTGCAAATTTCACGGTGGACTGAGCACAGGTCCGCGCACCATGAAGGGCAAGCGTGCGAGTGCTGCCAATCTGAAGCAGTGGCGGGAAAATCAGAAGAGCACACCTCAAAAGAAGCTCAAGCGGAAGAGATTCAAAATCATAAATAGCAGCACTGCAGCCTGATTACATCACAACTTTCCTTGCATCCAATAGAGTCTGAACCTTACTAATTACTAATACCCCATAGGGTTAGTAGCAACACCTAGCAATGTGAAGTTTTGTCAGGTTCTCATAGGGTTCGTGGGCAAGTCACCTTTTTATAGTCGCAGAAAACTCCTACTGACCCCATGGGCAGGCTGTAACGTACAAACCCTATCCCCCCGCGCACGTACCTATCCTGAAAATTTCAATCATATCCCATCAAATTGCCTGGGCTGGTTACTCAATGAAAGCTACCCTTTGCTGTATGGCCCCAACTCCTTATCAAAATCCATGACTAGACACTCTACTGGCGGGACAAAATTGAAATGTGGTCCATCCTCAGTACCAGAATAGTACGGCTCATTTGCTTTGATCTGCCGCTCAAGAATCTTATCAACCCGTTTTCTCAAATCAGCTGTAGAAGACTTCTCATCATAGAGAACCTTTAACCAGCTTGAGAGTAGTTCTATTTGGTGGTCACTGGTAAGGCTTCTGCGATCCACATAGTTCCACCATAGTCCTCGTAAAGTGCTACCAGGCACACGGAAAACAGTCTGCTTCCGGTACCTCACCTGCATCAACACAAGTATGCTGCTGGCTACTCCATAAATAATTCCAATCAAGTGGAACAGCAGAGCTACCGGTGTTGCTGCCAACCAGTAGACTACCCAGAGTGGCAACATAGCTATTCTTTCAGGTATGAAATGAGCTGTTCCATTGATAAAGATGCTGCCATACCCAAACCAGCAGGTTCCCCAGTGGAATTGATCGTAACCTTGGATGCTTTCTCTTACCTTGCCTTGTGCCTGCTTCACATAAGCAGCCTTAACCAAATCGGCAATCAGCTGATCTACATTCACCTTTTTATACCCTTCATCACCTCAATTAGTAATCTCATAGTCATCTCCTTGCCCTAGATGCATACTCTTCGAATTGATCACCAAATTCAACTTCTAGATATCTCTCTCTTCCTGTGTAATGATTATTTTATCCAGTACAAACCATAATCCTGCAGTGGTCAATAGCAACCATATTGGTTGAAATAGCACTGCAGCAGCCAACAGCAGAAGTATCAGAGCAAGATACATAGGAAGCGATAAGGCTCGTTATCCACACAGCCTGAGAAGGCTGCTCTTTGAGGCTGTGAGTAGTACTGAGATAGTGAAAAGTGAAGATTGTCCAGATAGCTATCTCACCGGAGAGCAGTAATAAAAGGATGCAATAAGCTTGTATGGGTTGGCAGTTATGGTGAGGCCATTCCCAAACAGGTAATCGAGGGGCAATATAACCTCAAGAGATTTAAATGATCAATGCCTCACTATTTACAAGGTGGTAACCCCCAAGCAAGACCACATCTTCCTGAGGGGTTCTTTTTGGGGGCAGGTATTTTCGGCTTAACCTTTTTCCTGAGAATAGTATTTTTTAGCAGTTCACAATCACCTTTTCTAATCTTAAAATTTAAATATTTACTATTGTTTTTTTGGTCATAAATTTCATATAAAAACCCAATATTATGGTCAATGAATTCCCGGTCAGCACCACTGCAAATTCTCTGAACAAAACCATAAATCACCAATGTGCGAAATTGAGGTGATTTCACGAATTGTTGATCTATACCCTTGCCTGTTAATGTTTCATATGTTTTTTCTGCTGCATATGTATCTATCTCTAACTGAATCGAAAAAGCATTTATGTGCTCATGATAATCTGCGCTCACAAAATTATATATTTTGTCTCTTTCGTAGATGGTACGCATTAGTGTCACCCAAGATGGAAGGCTGTTTTTTATAATTTTGTTAATTTCTTCCTTGGTTGGATTTTCTGTAAATAATAAATATGTATTATGTGTCTTCTCTGGAGGGGGAAGCATTATTGAATGTCTTTCTGGGTTAGTTGTACACCCTGTGAGAATTAATAAGCTTAGAACAATAAGTCTTATACGCATAAAGAACTCCTAATTATTAATAAAAAAATCCTGTATTCAATTCCCGTCTATGAAAGGTCCTAGCTGCAGACTCACCAAGGTATCACAGGCTGTCTTTGCAGTGCCATAATTAATATAAATTATAGATTAACAGCGACCCTTCATTTTTTTAATTTATTACAGAGCATAAGATTTTACTCAAAAACATAATCTCCTATGTTGCCAAAAGAACAGATATTATTCAGCAGAACCTAATTTCCCCCTGGATCCGAAAGTTTGATTTTGATGTTTTTGTCAGTAACATACTGACTATATGTGCCGTGTGCTGGAGCAAGTACTGAGTGAGGTTAGTCGAGCGATTAAGTAAAGATTTATATTGTTGTAGTATGTTATGAGGCGTTTGTTTGGTTGTATTCTATTGTGGTATTGGTTTATGTTTTGGGTATCATATCCCGTGGTTCTATAGTCATCATATACGCATCATTTATGCATGGCAAGACCGTGCAAAAAATCAGCTTCTCAACCTGAGCTTTGGAGTTTTGGTGATGCTGTTCGTTCAGTCCGTAAGCAGGGCGGGCTTTCGCAGGAAGCCCTAGCTGACTTAGCTGGTATTGATAGGTCGTACATGGGGGGTATAGAGCGTGGCGAGCATAATCTGGCATTAGTTAACATCAAGAAGGTTGCTGATGCGCTGGGTATCTCGGTTTCTGAGCTTATGGAAACAGCTCAGCTGTAGCATTTTCCTCCTAGGCTTATAGTGTTTGTTGCCTAAGTGAAGTGGGTGTTGTTTGATATTTTGTAGTTGAAGGTGGGCGCAGGCATAAAGTCCAGCCTCGTTAGTTAGGTTCACGCCTCTGGCTTATACCCCAAACACAAATTATGCGTTTCTGGGTAGGTGTAAGAGTGGGGCTGCTTTTTTCTTGCGCTTCGTGATAGTCACAATATAATTACAGTAATGTGACTGTCACAAATCAAGGAGAGCATCAATGGATGATAACGCCATAACCGAATATGGAAAACCTATTGGTAGACATGCGCTGACTGCGGCAGAACGAAAACGAGAGCAACGCTTAAGAATGGAAACTCATATAGCGGAGCGTGACAGTCACGAATGGACTGAGCAGGAGTGCCTAAAGGTATTATCATCAAGCCAATGGAGAGGCACGGTAATGGATAACTCAGCATGGGACCAACTAGGGCTGTTGCGTGGGTTTATCAAGAAGCCAGCTCACTGATGAGGATGGTCAATCAGTAGCTTTAGAGGTGTTATCTCAAATGGAGGGGAGAGGTTCCGCTAATTTTTGGGGGTTGCGTATGATCAGCACATAAGCGTGATGTGGATAATGTGGGCAGGTATATTTTTGTGGCTGAGGTGAGGGATAGTGGGGTGACTGGCTAGACTGAAGCAGCGTAAATAACCGCTGTAATAATAACGATTATTAAAGTTGTAGCTGTTCTGACTCTTTTTTGGTCTTTCGTCTCTTGCTCTTTTTCTATTTTACGCAAAGCTTCGTTTAGTCTCTGTGCTCTCTGTATTTCAGCTGCATCAAAACGTGCTCGTTTC
>Ga0233447_1001963_pt1 | contig 15628 bp, 10 predicted proteins | sample SI_124_October20_3_FD_183014 | JGI IMG/M metagenome (GOLD analysis project Ga0233447, IMG submission 183014) | Seawater microbial communities from Saanich Inlet, British Columbia, Canada - SI_124_October2016_135_MG | ecosystem: Environmental > Aquatic > Marine > Inlet | place: Canada: British...
CTTTTACTCGTCTCTCTACTTCTGACTTTGGGCTCATTATTGGCTCCTTTTACGGTTTGTTAGCCGCCCAAAGTATCTCTTATTTATTTAGATCAAATGAACCGAATTGGTCTGACTCCACACAGATCTGTAATCTGTGCCTGTTCAATCTGTCTTCTTTGGTTCGCATGTAATGCCTTGACTACATAGTTATCCCACCATTTGTTACCACCCATTTCTGGAAGCGCAGACTTTAAAACCCGATTAGTTTCCTGCAAAGCTGCATCTAAAAATACTGAAACTGGAATTTCCATAATTTCCCCAATTTATTTCAATCTCTTAATGATGATTAATCTTCCTTACACCTATTCAACCAACGCCTTTAACAACGCGTCCCTTGCATCCGAGTAGAACTGCACATCGATCTTTGTAGCCATGTCATCAGATAACTCCAAAAGTTGTTTTCTGGTGCTTACAGGCATAAGTAAAGCTGACGCGCCTTTCTCTACTGCGATCTCAGCTATTGTGACAGCATTGTGAACTGGCTCGATTGATCCACCGAGGTTTAACTCACCTACGAGAACCAATCCTCCCCTGATACTCTTTTTCACTAGTGCTGAACACATTGCCACCAAAGTTGCTGTACCGACTTTTGCACCACCCTTTGGTGTATCGTAAGCACGCAATTGAACCAGATACTCTTGTTGGCGTGGATCTCTATCTCCAACCAGTTGGCTTGCTCTAGCATACAAATTCTGTTCAGCATAACTGACACTCTCCTTGAATGGAGCGGGTATTGGCTTATTGAGAATTTTAACACCGCTACCAGGACCTTCATTGACTTCTATTCGGAAGAGTCCCGGATTCTCAGTATCATTGCCTGGGCTAATAACCCAGATTTGACCTGGTTCAAAAGGATCAGTTCCTATCTCAGATGTACTTCTCAGTTCTGGAGTACCAACAAACTTCTCAACACCCTCGTCACCCATTATATAACTGAAGTGTGTATTACGGAATTCTGCCGCACCAATGCGCTTTTGCTGCTCCTTAACGCGACGACGAGATTCCATTGCCAAGCGTGTAGCCCATTCAAGATCCTCATCTGATACTTCAGCACTACTATCTGGATATAGGAGCTTCAAGAGCCCGCTGATCGTCTTATTTACTGCATTAGTATCACGACCACTCAAAGCACCACCATAGTAAACACGATTTTGGATTTTAGATACCCTGCTCTGATTGCGAAGACGGGTCCAGCTCTCTGAGATAAAATCACTCACAAGACCAAAATGATCCGTTAGTATCTCCTTACTAATCTTAGGGACATCCCAGCCAGGTAAGTAGGCATGTATTCGATCCATGAAGGCTGTATCGTCACGCATCTCTGGTGGAAGCGGTCCGAACAGATGACCTATGCGTTGCTGATGTTCAACGTCAACGTCAAAGTTACCGACTAGGATAATGCCACCATCAGCCCGAATGCTTTCCTTCCCCCGGCTGAATTCACCTGATTCCATGTAACCTTTCAGAATATTAACTCCATCCTTCTGATCAAATGAAACTCCTGAAACCTCATCAAAACAAACAACATCATACTGACAGACCAGGCCTCGCTGACCATTAGCATTATTTACGAACATCTTCGCTACTGTTGCCTTGCCGCCTGAAATGAGGTGCGCATAAGGTGATATCTGTTGATACAGATGACTCTTTCCAGTCCCCCTTGGCCCTAGCTCAACCATGTTGTAATTGCGTTCAACGAAAGGAACCATCCGCAAGAAGAGCGCATCAATCTGACGCTCCTCCAGTTGATCAGGCTCCATTCCAATACTTCTTAGCAGAAAGTGCTTCCACTCCTCAGTATTAAAGTTCTTACGGGCCATGGATAAGGTATCGAGTATATCACGCTTCGAGAGTTGGATCGCTCTTAAGCTTTCAACTTCAAATGGACGTCCGTTTTTCTCCTGTGCAATGATCGCATCATAGGAAAGAGTAATCTCGGCATAAAAACCACCTGTCAACATTCTTTCATGTTGATGTACTAATTCTGCTTCGATTCTGGCATCAGATAAACGGAGACTTGGAAGCGTGGCTAAATAGGAATCTGTCTTTGCATCCAATCTTGCTGTAATAATATCGATTATCTTAACACTACCGTGTTCACGGGCTCGTCCTTTGGAGAGTTCTTCCTCACCTGCACGGACGGTTCGAGATTTGAGCTGTCGCTCGACAATCTCAATTCCTTCCTTAATTTCATCCTCATTAATACTGGCGCAATATCTCCCAAGTAAGAACTCAACAACATAGGTTGGTACAGGAAACTGACGGGCAAAGGTTCGGACTAAATCCTTCCTAACCAGAAATCCCTCGAGGGCTTCAGCAGCTTTTTTATCAATATGATCAAGTTCAATCATTCTATTCTCCACCAATTTTTGTCTTTAGCTGTGCCAATAGTTGGTCATTGCCATCATAAACGATGACATAGGCAGCTTTTCCAATATTGTCCTCGTCCTCTATCAGTAACGAAAGAGCCCCATCTTCACCAGGTACTTTCGCAGAAATGGTTATCAATTCATTGTCTGCAGGTTTGAAACGAATATCTACTTTGACTCCTGGCTGATATTCACTCAACCTGATAAAACACCTTAAATTTTTCCATTCCACAGAGTCAATCTGAATCTTGCTTTTCAAATCAACACCCTGACCTGGAGAGATCTCTATGTTGAGTGTCAGACATTCCTGAAGACTTACCCCCCCATGAGCATATTCCTTGCCCTTCATATAGCACCCTACACCACGGGCTAGAGCAAACGATTGTACTGCATTCCAATACCAAGGGTAAAGCATTTCTCCTGATTGAGCTCCCTCTTTGATGACAGCACATCTTCCCCATTTATTTGAAGTAAAAGCTGGAGGAAGTTCGACTTTTGGTAATCCACCAGGAAAGAGTAGCCAACCGTGGTCTGTCACTATCTGTATCTTTTGCCAGCCATTCATGAATAAGACACTCACAAGTTCTACTACATCGTTGATGCCACTGTCGATTTGATTAACCATGCGGACACCCATATCATGTCCATCATGGTCAAAATGACCTACTTCAAACCACCCGAGTCCTTTACCAGCTCCAAGATTTTCTAAGGAGAGAATCTCAATACCGCCATTTTTCAAGGCTTTTTTGAATTCATATCCGCCTTTTAATGATTTGCCACTGGAAATCACATCGGGTTGAAAATCAAGATTCACTTCTGAACCCTTAAAATATTCTCTCACTGGAGATACTGCTGGTTTAGCGGTAGCGGTTATGCTTGGCAATGCTCCCCATTGTGGGCTATTTGAAGTTGTAAAGCCTTTCTTGTGAAGTGCTTCTTCTATTTGCTTGGCCAGGTCAAATCGTAATCCATCCACGAATAGATAGCAGGTTCCCTCTGGTGCCATTTCAAGATATTTTGGACTATAATCCCCACTCGAAATACAGGCCTGAAGAGCTGTGGATGAACGTTCAAGCCAAGGGAGATAGATTGATTGTAATACTGGTGTCAGTAGCTTTCTCGCTTCGGATGATTCAAAGCTCTTCAATATGTCAATGAATAATGAGTCTATCCTCCACCCATCATCAGTATACGTCTGCTCAAATTCTTCCAGAGTGGTGGAATTCGGAGCATCTTGTACTCTTTTAGCAAGTTGAGCAATGGCTTTAAGTGTTATTGCAAGCGGTGCTTCTCCCAAATCAGCCCAAACTGAGTCTCGTCTTATGGAGTGATGCTTTTCAAGATCTAGGATAGAGCTTATTGCTTTCTTCTCATAAATAGACTTGAACCCCTTAAAAGCTAATTTGAGGGCCTCTTCCTCATTGACATTCCATTGTGCCCAATTTCGCTTATCTCCAAAGAGATCATCAGGAGGTGGTAACAGCCGCAGTAGGTCTATGAGACCTGAATATTTATCTGGAGCCTCTCTGAATCGGTCCCACACATGAGACCAGGCACCTTGTTGTGAAGCAAGTTTCTCAGCACCTGTTAGGGGACCATCATTTTCAGGATCATATCCATATTTTTTCTTACATGTTTCCCTGATTCCCTGCCATTGGATCTCATCAACAGCTTTCTGATAGACCTCCCCCTGGTTTAGATGATTCAATAGACTTTTTACTGGATCATCACCAGCAAACAGATCGGAGAGATATCCTTTATTGAGCAACTTCTTCTTGTGATCACTTAGGTGCTCATTGAGCAATTGAGGCAAGCCCTTAATGAGCATGGTACGAGTATCCTCATCACCAGCTACGTCTAGCCCCAAACCACCCTGGTCTGATTTAAAGAAAGCGAAGACCGTCCAGCCTTTTCCATTCTGTTGATTCCAGAAAACACCTCTATACTGTAACTCAACCATAGGCTTTAAATCATCCGGACAGGTGGCAGCATCTCTGAGTGCTTGTTTTGACACTCCAGGTAGGTAGAGAATGGGGACAGTTTTTTTATCAAGCTCAATTCCAAGAATTTTTCCAGCTAGCACGCTCCTCAACCAAATTGCGGGACCTGTCAGATCATCAGGAGCATAATCCCCTAGTGTAAAAAGTGAGATTCCTTTACTTTTCAAAAGAGGGAGGATGGATTCCCACTGTCTTTCACTATCTGGCCAAAGGACACAAGCCGGTTCAACTTGTGAATCAGAATTATATTTCCCGATTGCTTTTAAGGACTCAAGGAGGATTGCCAGTATTGTCATTTATCACTCTCTCAACATTATTTTACTCGTGTAACATGTTGATTGTTACCGTGCATTATTTTTGTTACATATACTAGCCCAAACGATCTCGAAGGTTTTTTAATGCGTATTATCCTCATGTAAGGCTGGTTTTCCTATACTTGAGCAATAGTTGTTGCTGCTGATTTGATAATTCACTCACCTTTATCTCAAAGTCAAAATTCTCAGTGATGGATAAACCACGTAAACGATCGTAAAAGGCGTAATAATCGCCGTTGGTGATAACGACAAAACGGGATCCTTTGTTGGTAGCATAACGATAGGCCTGGTTGATCACATCAGCATCACTTTTTGATAGATTCCAATCCCGTTTCACCTCTACGACCATGCTGTTTGGTGAATTGGCATTGATCAAGATGTCGATATGACCTACCCGGTATTTGATATCGGTTGGATACTCATATCCTAAATACTCGAAGAATCTTTCAACCAGGGACTCATGCTCCCGCTCACTATGGTGATCAGCCATTGAGACCAAGAGAATCTGAGATTGCAGAATCGTGAGCTTGGAGTCCTGGGGGACTGTGGGTATTGCGACGCCAGCTGACGAATCCTGAGATTGGTCTGAGGGAGCTCTTGAGGATTTGTCCTCAGGCATATCAGATTGGATAGGTTTTTGTTCGGGGAGATGGGGTTCAGCGATGCTACCAGAAGAGCTGAGAACTTCACTATCTATTTTACCTCTGAGTAATTGGAAGCTTGGTGCAACCTGTGCTCCAGTAGCGATAGCGTCATCGATTTTCTGACGAAGTTGTGGAGTTATTGCAGAATGGCGAATTTCTTTAAACCCAATGGGGTTATCCCATGCTTTCTTAAACTGCCTGGCCCATCCGATTGCATCTCCTACTCCACCCTGAAAATCTTTAATATGTACGTCGATTGTGCCAACGTACAAATCGTTGCTAGTAACAATGTAAAGTTTATCCCCAACTTGAATCTGGCCACTTGCCAGCTTGCCCAGATCCCAGAAGTAGAGCTCAGAAAATTCTGATAAAGGTTCAGCATGCTTTCGGGAGAGCTCGCTTTTAATATTCCCGAGCAAATCTTGGATAATAACAGGCTTGTTAAGAGAAACTCGAGCATTGCCGACACGACTTTTGTAAAATTTCAGATATGTTTTCATATTGCTCTCCTGGTTCACCGTTATAATTCAGGCGTCTCTCTAGCTGCGTGTTTCTCCGCCAGGCCTAAATGATGATCATTGATCCGGTCCCCTTCTTTGCCATCATATTCGGGACCTAAACTGAACCAGGGAGCAGTCACCACATCTTTTCCACGATCTTTCTTCCAGTGGATATTGGGCTTGTCACGAAGAACCCCAGCACCCCTCTTTTTAATATCTGGAACTGACATAAAGGGTCTAATGTTAAGACGGACCCCATCATTAAGATCCGGGTCCCAGCCTATGCACTGTTGATCCAAGGATTTCCAACGGACGAAGATGTCGTAGGGTTGTTCACCAGCAAGGATGAGCTCAAGTCTTTTTTTAAGAACTTCCGCTGCGGCTAATTTTTCCTCTGCACCTGGTATTAACTGAGAAATATCTCGTTTCTGGCGGCTGATCCAGTCTCCTAGGTAATCATAGATAAGTGTCTCTAGAAGTTTTTGATCAAGCTTATGGTAATTGACTAGGACAGAAAAGCCATCAACCAAACCATCCCAGATGTGCCATATAAAGGGACGGTGTTTGAACAGCTTGTTGTGCTGAGTAAAGAAGGAGTCTCTCAGCCAAGTATCGAGTGTTTTTCCCTCAGCGGAGACCGAAGATAGGAGATCGGAAAGTCTTTGATTATTCCATTGATCCCCATAAGACTTTACCAATATTTTTAAGAGTCGATCTGCAGCAGTCGCTTCTCCCCTGACAGAGGGAATACATACGATGCCATCTTCATCGGCTAGTGGTAGCAGTTCATCGCATTTATTCACCCATTTACGTTGCTCATCGGCCAACTCCATCTCTGAATCTAACTCTGCTGGCCAACGATATCCCAATAGACGTGAAACCGCAACCTGAAGAACCGAATCATCCGTCCTTAATTCGTAATTTGCAGTCAATTTAATTTCTTCATCCCAAATTACTGAGCCACAAGTGTGGCCGTGGAATATCCATTGTGTCGGGTCATTAGAATACGGTTTTGGGAGACCTGCCGGGTATCTCTCTAGAGCTATTTGTGTCCAGTGGCCAAGGTCAAAAGGAGTTGATTCTAATGTTTCTTTTGTCACAGAAACCTTTTGATTGATTGATCTAACTGAATCCTGAAATACATTTTCTTCCATTGAGCAATAAATTGCTGAGATTGACCCTGATTCCCTTGCTGAAATAACGCAAGTATTATCATCAAAAAAACCACCTAGATATTGTGAGTGAGGTAAGTTTGACATTTTAGATAATATGATGCCTTTTTGTTCCCACGCTTCACTTCCTCTAACGCCAAAGGCCTCGATATTATGGTCCTCTATGGCTTTAAGTGAGTAACATACCTCTGATTTACCTGAAATCGATCCTGCTCTTGATGGTGATGATTCCATAAACATCCACAATTCTTGATTCAGCTCATCAAATTCCCAATATTGTCTAGTCACACGTGCTGTTTGACCCGGTTTTGAGCCATAGTGTACCGATGCACATCTAGAGAGGATTGATTTTGCATCTATTTTATCAAAGGAGATCTTAATGCCAGGATTCTCTAATTGCTCAGATTGTCTAATTGTTTTAATATCGCTCACAACAAGTTTTATATTTTTTTCATCAGCATTACGTGAACTTGAAACATCGACACCCCGAATCAGACTGCTGGGTTTCCCTTTACTAAAAAAGTCACTTTCAGCTTCCCTAATATCTTCACGACTCAGTGATAAAAGTTGAACATTAAAATCCCACATAGGAGTTTTGAAGGCTTTTGCTCCCAACCTTGCCATAAAATTCCAGGTGTTTTCAACAAGCAACTTTTTTCGCAATTTCTTGTAACTCGTTAAAAACAACCAGTTCTGAGGTAGCACAATACTGGCAGTGCCCCCCTTCGCACACATTTCTAAACACCTTTCCAAGAATACCGTGGCCAAGTCATTTTTTCCATCAGAATAATACGTTTCACAGAAATCCTGTAGAATCATATGCTGCTTCCCGCGAGCTAGATAAGGTACATTTGTTGTAACCAAATGATAATGATCAGATAAGAGTGTAGCAGCTCGAGAAAGACCTTGGGCAACCACAGCTGCCTCTTGCTGCTCAACACCCTGTTCTTTGCTCAAAGCCTCCTTCAATGTTGTTGCCAAATCATCCCACTCAACAAGACCTGCTGCTTCGCTCCTTACAGGGTTGATGAGACTCCCTAATACTGGTGCATGCTCAAATATGTCGTAAATAGAATCAAGCGCGATTTGTAGATTCTTTTTTCCTCTCGCTAATCCTTGCCATTCCTCACGAGCCGTACTCACCGACAAGCCAGAGCAAGCGACTTGCATCTTTGGTAATTCTCTAAATCCCCCAGCACTTGGATAAATCCAAGCGGCTAAGGCTAAAGCAAAAGCTGCTAACTCAACACAACGCTGATCCAATTCCAGTCCAAATATATTTTCACTAAGTATATTTTCCACTGCCTGGGCTGGTGATATCCTCTCCAATACCTGACGCATCGGTACTAGCAGATGAAGAGCAGCAACTAAAAAGTGACCTGAGCCACAACTAGGATCTATTACTTTAAATTCATTCAAGTTATTCGGCCAAGCATTAAAAATACCAGCTGCTGGAACCCAAGTCCCGTTCTCTAGTTGAACAAACCTGAGATATTCAAGGGGAACACCTGGGATTGATACACGCTGACGCAGCTCTTCCTCATTCTCAGCTTCAACACCAACCTCTTCATCTGTAATCCCTAATCTTTTAGCTGCCCACCAGGCACCCAGAGAATTATCCAGCAGGAAGCTTACCATATAATCTTCAGTAAAGAGCTGTGTAACGGCAGGAAGCTCTCGAGCTCCAATTATCACAGCTGAATCATTAATGTTTTTTTTTCGCTTTGTCTGCCAAAACTGGTACACCCAGCCTAAAGAGTCAGAAGCTAAGAAGGTTTCCGCTGATAGGCTTGCTAAAAGATTTTCAAGTTGTCGTAACCGATTTTTTGGCAATTTCAGTTCAAATACAGGAGAGCTAAATCTAAAAATTTGGGGGAGCATTTTAGCTGCATATTGGGCTGCAACTTCCCAACCATTGTTAAGCCCTTGTTCAATGGCGAGTTCTTCACATTCCTCAAGGGTTATTGGAATGGGATTGTTTTCATCGGGATACATCAGGAGATTATTTTCTGCCAGGAAACGGGCAAAGAGCATTCTATGCCAGTGCTCATACGCAATCTCTTCCTTAAGCCTGATTGTCTCCTGAGATTTTGAGAGACTATCTCTCAGATCCCCGAGTTGTCTTCCATGGATTCTTAAACGACGGCGCAAATCTTTTGTCGTCTTATCCAGATGAACAGGAGCTGTTGCTTCCCCTACACCATACTCATTCAGTATGGCAGTAGCAGCTGTCTCTGCAACATCCCGAGCTTCCTGGATTACTTTTTCTAATTGTTGCCGTTGTGTTCTTTCAAGTGTCGTCATGTCAACTCGCAGCTAAATAATTATAATGGGACCATTTTTAATTTTGGTTTTGAGCTCAGTACTCATGTCCTGGATCCATTGATCTACATCGGCTTCTGTATCAAGAGTCCTTTTTCCAAGCTCAATAAACTGTGTCTCCGGTGACATTTTCTCGGCCACATCTTTTACCAGAGCGCCCATCCTGGTGGGGATGGCTACCAGGCGATCCTGAAGAGCTGGGAAAGTTGTATTCTCAAGCAGACCTAAAATATTTTCAGTGCTGCTTGTGTCAATCTTCGGGCGCTCACCAGGATGCAAACCATGAGCATCGAGGGTAACATCTTGCTCCTTTTGATTCAACTGGCTCCAATTTCCATCAGTGGTTAAACGATCATCAGCTTCTTTGTAAGCTGCATCCATGTCAGCTTTTACACTATTCAATTCATCCCTGAGAAGCTGTGTCACATTCTTTATAAGTGGAGTTACTTGATCTGGATCTGCGATTAACAAACTATCATTAAAGATTTGTTGGGCAGAGATACTTATTACATCAGCACCTGGCAGTCCTAAGGCATGATCCAGTAATCTATTAAGTACAAGCCATTGTGGATATCTATCGTCGATCTGTTTCGCTTGCTTCTTCCAGGTCTTTATCTCCTCCGTGATATTGTCGATCTGACTATGGATCTCGATGAGCTGGTCATTACCCGCAGCCTGCTGAATAGGAGTCAAAAATCCAAGGTCAGGAACTGGAGGTTTAGGAGCTTCCCCGCCAGCAGAATTGGCAACGTCCTTGATTGCCTGAAGGAGTGATGGAATCGCAGACAACTCATCACCAGCTATCACGCTTATTCCCAAGGAAACCATTAGAGCTCTAATTTCAATGCGTTGTTTGGCGCCCACCTGAGCTGTTTCACGCTTAAGACGTAGTTTTCCAATATCTCTACGTTCAAACCCATCTATTCCGACCTGCTTAGTGCTCGGCAACTGAGCAATGACATGACCTAGTTGTATGAGGAGGACTACAGTTGCATCAACAGCATCTTTGGGCCAACCATAAGGTGATGCCAGGAACTTTTCGCGCAAATCACGACCTTCCACACCAGTACCTACGGCTTGCATAATAGTTTTACATACAGGATGTTTTTCCACGTCACCCTTGTAGCCTACACCGGATAACGCATCAGGGGCTCCACCCTTAGCCCGGGTAAAAACTTTATCCCAGCCAGTTTGGTCAGCAACATCAAATTGGTCATAAAGCCGGGCTATTGCATTTTTTGCTGCTTCAGCAATGCTGTTTTTCAGTGTACTCTCTTGTAATTCACTTCCACCTGCCTGAAATACTCTAGAGCCTTCAATGCATTCTGAGAGTAGTTCTTTAATCTTCCGTTCTGCCGTATTCTTCTGTGTCTCTGTGGCGTTGTATGCTTCTTGGGCTTGAGCACCATGTGGAGTATCTCTAACTTGGAGAGTCGTATTGGCTGCTTTATAATCCAGAATTGCATTTCTAATCCCATCAACATTAAGCTTGGGAATAAACAAGAATATTGTTGAAGAATCATTGCCCGCTGCCTTGGCCTCAGCCAACACAGATTGTACGTCAATGTCCCATCCATGTCTCACCCACAGGTAGATCTTATTTTTGGCATCAGAGGGCAAATTAGAGCTGTAGATTATATGAACCTGCCTCTGCTCCATTGAGCGGCCTTGAGAGTACTGAAGATTCCGTCTGAGATAGTCGTTGACTAAATTATGTAGGTTTTGCTCGCGTTCTGAATCAATGCGATGAGGGTCTTGCTCAAGCTGGCCACGTTGAGCCCTGAATTCATCAGACCAGGCTGCACTTTCCTCGGTCTGAATAAGATAGTTGCTCTCTACCTTCATGAGTAATTCACAGTTATCAAGCATTTCGGGCAACTCCTGGCGAAGCTTTGTACTTCCCGCCTGGAGATCCTCAACCAATAGATCGGCAATAGTGTCTACTGTGGGTTCTATACCAACTTCAGAATTTGAAGCAGATAGCTTATTTATCAAAAATATGATACCGCAAGCTCTGGCCATGAGTTTTTCGTTTTCTGTTCCGGAAATCCATTTTTGGGTTGTCTCATACACCTTCCGAGGAAGAACGCTGGTTTGAAGAAGTTTCATTGAATTTTCAAAAAACAAGAAATCTGCTCCGGTTACATTTCCCAAAGGCTTGTCAATATTTGCTTTAATCGCACTATGAACCATGGTCAGCTGATTGCGAACCTGACTCTCCGTACCAGACCGATCTAAAATCCGCAAGGTGTTCTCCCAGAATCTTCTGCGGGTGGGCAGTAATGGGTAGTCCTGAGCAAAATCCTGGCGATCACTATTTCTATGGGCAATACTGCTTCCCGAGAGGTGACGGGAAATCTCCCCACCATTTTTATCAAGAACTGACTCCAGCTCCTTCAATGCCCCCGGCTTCTTGGCTAGGATTACTTCTCTAATTACAGAATCAACATCAGCGTCAGATAACTCCACTCTGACAGTAAAGCGACCCTCCAGCTTCTTTAAATGGGATGTGCCTGTAATGGCAGTTTGTCCAGTACCTACAAATAGGATTTTAGAACCGAGACCCTTACTGCAAGACTCAACGACTTCCTGAACATCCAGAGATCTCTGAGAAACCTGGCCAATATATTGTTGGACCTCATCCAGCACGATTAAAGTGAGTGGCATTTGTCCATCTTGAGAGACAGAATCACTAATGGCTTTGATCATATCGTCACTCCCCACATCCTTTACTGTTGGAAAGACCTGAGGCAATATTTCTGAAGCAACGTTATTCTTGGAGTAGACCGTAGGTTGAACTTGTGTGAGGACCTTATAAAGATCCTCAGCAACATAAAAGTTGTCTAGTTCTTCTTCCCAATTTGCACCCGTTTTCTCAACCAGCCGGCGGACCTCGTCAAAGATTCCGTCTTGCTTAAGACGCATTACGAAGCGGGCTTTAGGGTAGTGAATTGGCAGTCCTGCTGATTTGAAAACGATGGCAAGAAGTGCTAGGGATACGCTCTCCGTTCCACTGGCCTTCAATGTTCCGGATGCTGCGTGCAACCCACCAAAGCGTTTGCCTTGTCTTTCTAGCTCCACGTACAGATCTTGGATTGAGTTTGGTAGGGTCACTATATCTCGAGCAGTCGCACCATCGGAAAACTTGTGATTCACCCATAGCGCACGTAGCATTTTGACCAAATGACTTTTACCTGAACCATAAAAACCGCTAATCCATGCTGCAGGTTGCTCAGCGTGTCCCAGGTTTCCAAGGAATCGATCAAGGATTAGCTCCATACCAGCAGCGTACTGTCCCTTGCATACAAATGATTCCAGCTCCCATCTAAGGATCGCCTCAGATTCAGCACTACGGTTTTCTGTAACTCGAGCTACGCCATCATTGACTAGCTTACGAGTACTTGGGTCAATTTTGTATATCTGTTGATTCTTCATTCAGTCTACTCCGTGCTTCTGCTAATCTGTTGTAATCGATGTGGCTAAATAATTCCAACCATCGTACCCATCGAGTAAGCGGTAGTTGTTATTCTCATATGTTCCTGGAAAAAGAACAAGCAACCGGCCAGGAATCTGGTCTACAATTTTCTCCACGACATCTTTTACCTTAACCAGTTCAAACAGGGTACCAATTCCACTAATGGCAAAAACAGTGTTAGCATCAATTTTAAGATCGCTTATGACCTGTTTCACCTTATCGTCAATAAACTCTATAAACTTTGGCATAAGCGACTGCAATAAATCAGGATTATTGTAATAGCTCTCAGCATAACGTTCTGCACTTAACCACTCCGGGAAGCTGTCGGTGAGATCAATATGTTCCCATGTATGGCCTGCTTTTTTTGTCTCAATTTTGAATTCATCCAAGTGTGCCCTTAGACGTAGCTCATCCTTGGGTGGATATACAGCAAAGACGATTCGTTGCGGTGCTGCCACTCCATCTTGCCAAGGGATGGAGATAAATTCTCCATATTTTTTAAGAAGATCATCGGTACGACTCATGTCAATCAAACCCCCAAGTCTCTGAATTGTGGAAAACCAACTTCAATAACATCATGTATCTGTCGCCAAACCAACCAACTTTTTGCCCCAGCAATCTGAGCTAACTCTAGCATCTGATCTTTTCTGGCATCAATTAATTTTGCCAAAGGGGAGGTCAACAGCTCCTCACCTCTAACACCCTGCAGATGGTTCAAAAACAGAGTAAATGCCACGGCACCAGATGTGGGAGTAACTATGGTTCGAACTTTTGTGATTCTCCCTTGGAGGTGTCCCGATTGTGTCCATGTACCATTAATGTTTTGGGCAGCAGATCGAATCATAGAGTGACTGTATCTATGTGGATAGTCCACTTCCAGTTTCTGTTCAGTGAAATCTCGTTTAATGCTTTCACCTGGTGTGAGAGCAAGGATATAGATTGATGATTGTCTCAAGATTGAATCACGTGTAAAAGCAGCTATCAGTGCCAGGAGTGGTCTACCAGGAATATCTCTCTTCCAAAAATATTTAAGTGCCACAAAAAAAGGCTCCTCCATGTCGAAGGAATACAGCGCTTTCAAGTGACGAAAAGTATCCTCTCTGGACCTCATTGTGGGTTTTCCAAGACAGTTATCAGCAATGATGGCATCACGATATTTTTCAAGAGGAGCACCAGGATCATTAACAATATCCATAACCTCAGATAGCTCAGAGAGCATCATGGTTCTGGCCAAGTGGGTGCTACCATTATTAGCCATGGTTATAGTAAACTCACCTTGGTTGAGATCAGATTTCTATTCATCCTGCGTTATCACTTTTTCTGTGGTTCGCTGCACCAGACTTAACCCAAGCATCTATCTCAGGTTTGCTGAACTTCCACAAACGTCCAACCTTATGAGCAGGAATTTTCTTAGCAGCCAACCATTTATAAACGGTATCTTTTTTTACGCCCAGGTGTAGCGTGATTTCCTCGAGAGATAACCATCGATCTTCTGTCATGATCCCCACCTCCAGATAAATTCTTAATAAGTGGAATTAATTTACAATTTTTTGTATGATATAATAGGATTAACTATGATTAATACAGTGAGATGTCATATGCTCCCCACACTTCGGACAAGGATGCTTGCCATCCCAAGGCTTAACATTTGATGAGTCACAATCTGGACATCGATTCAGAAAACTAGGAGTAGAGTCTTGATCTTCAATGAGTGCTCCACCATGAAACTCGATTGGAACTTCGACTAAGGATTTGCAACCCAGACAATGCCGGGTATCAACGGTTGCGATAACACCCTTGTCTGGGGCATCCCAAACCATTGCGGTGTAGCCGCATGAATGACACGAGTATGTCTTTGATATGCTCAGAATTCCCCCGTTGGTATTTAAACGTGCGGAAATGTAGTCAGGCTGATCTGGATAACAACCACTATGGATTAGTAAAAATGCACCTGTTCGGAATCGAACTCTTCCAGATCGGACCAGTTGAAGTTGCTATGACCCAGCCCATCCTTATTGAACCTGAGTTCGTAACTGACTTTTGCCAGGAGGATCCGTACTACTGTCAATAAATCTGATACCACTTGGATAGCTAGCTTTAGTTATTCCCGCTTAAACCTGCGATCGAATCCATTTTTTGTTGAACGAATCCAAAACCAATCGGCAATTTTTTAACTATCTCGAAGATTTGTCCTATGCTTTTAAGCTTGTAGGGTATATTTATTACATAAACCAAGAAACATTATTTGCTTCAGCTTGATTGATTGAAATGATTCAATTGGAAATTATGCCAATGAAAAGATTTTTTCATCGAAGGGGAATTGATGCCAAAACTTGAAGATATTAATTATGAAACGCGGATCAAGATTGCCAGAGCCTGGATTCAAGATAAGTCGAGGTTCAATAGTATATGCAAAGATTCTGGTCTCAATAGTACATCAAAAAAAAATGTGGGACCCCTGTATGACCAGTATGGTAAACCAGGCTTAAGAGACACATCAATGACCCGAAGATCAAACCCTTCAAAGATTGATCCCTCCTTGCAAGAGCTGATAATTACAATCATGCTTAACCATCCCCACCTCACAACAAAGGAAGTTCGAAATCTTCTCTGGGCTGAGGGACTCAATATTGATCCAGCTCCAATTCAGCGTTTCCTGACACAAGCTGGTCTTGGTACAGAAGAACTAAGGAACCAATATCTTGAAGAACTTCGTGGGCTTAAGAATTCAAGATCCACTCGAGGACTACAGAAATTTGCGTATAAAAAATTTGGTACCACCGATGACTC
>Ga0233447_1001969_pt1 | contig 15574 bp, 17 predicted proteins | sample SI_124_October20_3_FD_183014 | JGI IMG/M metagenome (GOLD analysis project Ga0233447, IMG submission 183014) | Seawater microbial communities from Saanich Inlet, British Columbia, Canada - SI_124_October2016_135_MG | ecosystem: Environmental > Aquatic > Marine > Inlet | place: Canada: British...
AAAATGTAAAAAAGCTAACAGCAGCACATAACAAAACCAACAATGCCAAAAACATTCTACATTTGCTCATAATACAACCTTTAATTTTTCAAGTTAACTCGATTCTAATATTCCAACCTTAACAGCACAAGCTGTTTCGTCACTTTTATTATACTCAAAAACTTCATTATCTACAACATGATTGGGCGGAGATTTAGCAATAAAATCAGCAAATCCTTCATAAAATGTTCCATATTTGGAGTGTCTCAGCCTGAACAGCTCCATTTCTGCTCCACAGTAAAGAGAGATTATAGGATTACGTTTAGTAGATTTCATATATCTTTGCCTGCAATTCATCTTTTTTATTATTTTTACGGTTCCGCTTACTGTTTCCACTATACTCTTTGTATGCTTTGTTCTCGGCTACTTCCCTCTGATGCCATACATGATTAAGCCGAAATGCAGATATTCTGGCTCAAAAATTATTATTGATTATAGTACCTCGTATTTGTTTTAAGCCTGAATGATAAGTATTCTAATGCCTTTCACTTAATATGTACCTGGTAACTTTCTCATTTTTTTATTTTTTTTGCGTCGATTTTTTCCTGAAATGGTATATATTCTATGATCTGAATAAATTATATAATTGTTTCATAGATGGAGAAATATAATGTCTGAAAGAACTCTTTTTATAGCCGGCAACTGGAAAATGAATAAAACAGCGACAGAAGCCGCTATGATTCTTTCTACACTTAAAGGAGAGGTTGCCCAATTTAAAGGTAAACTCAATATAGCTATTTGTCCTACTTTTACTGCTCTAGACCGCTCGGTAAAAACTGCTGCCGAAACAAATATAAAAATCGGTGCTCAGGATATTTCAGTACATGCTTCAGGTGCATATACAGGTGAAATCTCAACCTCAATGCTTTTGGATTTAGGTGTTGAATATGTGATAATCGGACATAGTGAACGTCGTCAGTACCATAGAGAAACAGATAAGTTGGTAAGCGAAAAAGCTAAAGTCGCACTTGATGCCGGCCTACTTCCAATAGTCTGTCTCGGAGAAACTTTGGAAGAACGTGAAACAAATAAAACTTCAGAAGTGATTACTACTCAAATAAAAGGCAGCTTGGCTGGACTAACTGCTGATGAAATGATAAAAACTACTATTGCATATGAGCCAATTTGGGCTATTGGTACAGGTAAAACAGCATCGCCTGCACAAGCACAGGAAGCACATGCCTTGATTAGAAAGCTTCTAACGGATACTTATGGAGTTGAAGTAGCGGAAAAAGTGATTATTCAATATGGAGGTTCTGTAAAACCCGATAATTCATCGGAATTAATGGGACAGACTGATATAGATGGTGCATTAGTTGGTGGAGCAAGTCTGGATGCTAAAGTTTTTGCTGAATTAATTGCAAACGCATTATAGATAAGCCTATTCTTAGTTGTAAGAAAGACTATGCTCAAATTAAGACTAGTATTTACAGTTCAATTTTAAAAAATAGAATGATTTTAAATATATAATATTTTTATTATAAGAATTTAGGGAAACATTAAACAAGTTTACTTTATATTTGGGAGAAAAGGTTTTTTATGGGTATTTTAATAACACTTTTAACTGTTTTGGATGTTCTCATTGCTTTACTGATTATTGCTCTAGTTTTAGTGCAACAGTCTAAAAGTGGAGGTGGCCTAGGTACGACATTTGGTGGTGGTGGCTCTGATTCGCTTTTTGGAGCTCATGCAAGCACACATCTGAGCCGATTAACAGTTGTTTTTGCTACTTTATTTCTTGTTATTACTTTGTCATTGGCTATCATCAGTGCTCACAGACCAAAAAATAGAAACTTGATGGAAATTAATTCAATGCTAACAAGTAATGCTGGAGTGTCGGAAAAGCAACCTTTGGCAAAGCTACCGGATATAAAAAACGGAGCAACATCTTCAGTCAAAACAGAAAAAGAAAATAAGCAGCATAACGTAAACAGCAAAACAACAAAGCCTGTCAAAAAAAATATAGGTAAATCAGATAAATAGACAGATTTGCTTTTACTTTTAACATAAAAAGCGTACTAGTACACCTTGATTTTTCTAAATTTGGTAATATCTTACCTGCTTTTGTTGTCGATTCGTTCACTGAAATATAAATGTGGATTTTCTGATGCGAAAAGATTTTCGCTGTATAAATCCAGTTTAATTATAACATTAAGTTTACATATTGAGAGGACAGTATAATGGCACATAAAAAGGGTCAATCAAGTAGTAGGAACGGTAGGGATAGTAATCCTAAATATCTGGGAGTTAAGATATACGGTGGTCAAGCTATTAAAGCTGGTGGAATTATTGTTCGTCAACGTGGGACTAAATTTCATCCTGGTACTAATGTAGGTTGTGGACGTGATTTTACGCTATTTGCGTTAAAGGATGGTGTCGTAAAATTTAATAAACCACAACGTAAAGTCAGTGTTGAAACTGTATAATTTTTAAATATTTTTTGTGCAGCTTCTAGTTAAAGCCCGGAGTTTCTGGGCTTTTTTTATAGGCAAGCCTATTTTTATTGCGGTCTTTCAGAACCAACTTTGTATTAGATTAGAAATTCCGTTCGCAATTTCAAAAGTTAGATCTGCTTTAGTATATTAACATTAATTAGAGCCTGCACGAAAAGGTTTTCGTGCTTGACGCTAGTGTTAAATGTTGGGTTTTAAGTGTTGAATTAATAAAAAAAATAAGAAATGTCAAAAAAACTATAAAAATTTGAGTTTCATTTAGAATTCAACACCTAAAATTCAACATTATGTTCCCGAAAATACCTTTTCGTGGGACATCTAATTATACTGCAAACGATAGAGTGTTATCACTTCAGGCTACGCTCTACGAGCTACGGCCCGAACACGGTCGCTTTGCCACATAAGGCTAAAATCACAAGCTGAAAGTTAAGATCTCAGCCGAAGAAAGTATAGTTGTTAAAAAATCTTAGGTTCTTTATGTTTGTAGATAAAGTTAAAATTAATGTTAAAGGCGGAGACGGTGGTAATGGTTGTGCCAGTTTTCGGCGTGAAAAGTTTATCCCAAAGGGAGGACCAAGCGGCGGAGATGGGGGTAATGGTGGTAGCGTAATATTGATAGCAGATACTGGCCAGCAAAGCTTAGTTGATTTTTACTACAAACGGCATTATCGTGGAAAAAATGGAGAAAACGGTAGAAGCAGAGATCAATACGGAAAAAATGGTAAAGATGTTGAACTGCGTGTCCCTGTTGGAACTATTGTTAAAGATGCTGACGCTGGTTTTAATATTCTTTTTGATTTAGATAAACCCGGTGCTCGCTGTACAATAGCAAACGGAGGAGTTGGCGGACGCGGCAATATCCATTTTACTAGCAGCACAAACCGGATCCCGAGAGAATGGGAACCTGGTACACCAGGTGAAACAAGAAATTTAGAACTAGAGCTTAAAACTATCGCCGACATAGGGCTTGTAGGATATCCAAATGCAGGCAAATCAACATTGCTTGGAGCATTATCTGCAGCACGGCCTAAAATTGCTCCTTATCCTTTTACTACCCTAAGACCAGTTGTAGGCACTGTTGAGTTTGCTGACTATTACAGGATTTCTATGGCAGATATTCCAGGTTTAATTGATGGAGCACATGAGAATGTTGGCCTTGGGCATGATTTTTTAAGACATATAGAGAGAACAAGAATATTAGTATATGTTTTAGATATGGCTGCTTTTGATGGAAGGAATCCGTACGATGATTTTCTTTCATTGAAAAAAGAATTGGATTTATACCTCGATGGCTTGTCTTCCAGGCCAGCGGTTATTGCTGCTAACAAAATGGACTTACCCGAAGCGGCACAAAATTTAAAGGATTTTAAAGAAAAAGTTTATGATATCCAAATCATCCCGATCAGTGCTTCAAATTCAGATAACCTGGATGAAATTTTGGATATTTTAAGAACAAAGGTAGAAAAAAGCCGCGTTGATCATTAAAAGCTTGATTCTATGACCTTTTCCCTTTATAATGCTTGGTATGTCGGGATTAAATGTTATCTCATAAAACGAAGCAAGCTTAGATTTATCTTTATTTTTTTTCAGGCTCTTAGTTGCATTCTGATTGAACTTCATATATGAAGAACTTTGCTTTTATGAGAACCTAAAAAATGGACTTGACAAATGGAATGGTATTTTCTTTATCCGATCATAATTGTTGCCGGTTTTTTTACAGGTTTTATTAATACATTGGCTGGTTGTGGTTCTGTTTTTACTCTAATCGCTTTAAATTTAGCAGGCTTACCTATTAATATTGCGAATGGTACCAACAGGGTTGGAATTTTGCTGCAAAATGGTATTGCAACCTATAGATTTAAGCAGCAAGGAAACTTAAATATAAAGCAGGGAGTTAAAATAGCTATTCCTGTTGCTTGCGGCGCCGTTATTGGATCTTTATTGGCTTGTTATACTGCTCCCAAAGACTTAAAGATTGTAATTGGTATAGTAATGGTAATAGTTTTGATATCACTTTTTACTAATCAAAAACGCTGGGTACAGGAAAAAAGAGTAGACAGTGTTGTTGTACAGAAAACGAAGCAATGGCAAATTGTTGCATATTTTGCAATTGGAATATATGGCGGGTTTATACAGGCAGGAATTGGGGTGTTTCTATTGACAAGTCTTGTCATGTTCTCGAACATGAACCTTGTTAAAGGTAATGCTATAAAAGTTTTGATCATATTTTTTATGTCAATAATTGCAGTTTCTGTTTTTGCATTTCAGGGGCAGATTAGGTGGGATCTCGGCTTAATTATGGCTTGCGGCAATATGTGCGGAGCTTGGATTGCAGCAAAAGAAGCATCTAAGAGAGGTGCCGGTTTTATTCGTTGGCTAATGATAAGTATTGTCGCTTTTGCTGCAATATATTATCTTGGTATTTATAAATTGTTCTAATGTTAAAATTTAGCATCAGAATAAAGATTAAAGTGCCCGTAAAATGTTGGTGATACAATTGTAGTGAATCGTGATACACATATCATACCACCCTGTTTACAATTATAAGGTAGAATCTTTTACAATTTCGATAATCTTTCTTTCACCAAGCTGTTCGGTACTTTTATCATGAATAATGGCATTGTTAAATATCGCAATGTCAGCGATATTTTTGCTCTTGTATAGAATAAGTTTTCCACCTGGCTTCAGAAGATTTAATACTATCTTTTCATATTTAGGTATCATCTTTACCGATCTACAGACAATTATATCAAATGATTCTGTATATTGGTCACCCATTTCTTCAATTCGACAACTGAAAAAACTACAGTTAGTACATTGAAGTTGCTGTGCGGCAATTTGAATGGCACCTATTTTTTTCTTTCGTGAATCTAAAAGTGACATATCTGCTTTAGGATAGAGTATCGCAATAGGAATACCTGGTAATCCTCCACCAGTTCCAAAATCAAGGATTCTTTTATTGTCAAATGAAATGAATGGTACAGGAACAATTGAGTCAAGAAAATGACGTGTCCAGATAGTATTCATATCAGTTTTGCGTGAAATTAAATTAATATTTTGATTCTCTTTAACAAGCCAGGAATAATAGTGTTCAAACATTTCCATAAGAAGGCTGCTGTCTGTAGGAAAATGTTCTTTTATAAAATTCTCAAAAATTTCTTTATGCATGATATTCCTGTTTTTTGTTATGAGTTTTTTCCCAGGTTTTCGAGTACCAATTGCGCACTGTTGATTCCATCAACTGCAGAACTAACAATACCTCCAGCATACCCAGCTCCTTCACCAGCTGGATATAGATGATTGACAGTACAAGACATACCCATTTCATTACGAACAATTCGAACAAGACCGGAACTTCGAGTTTCTGCGCCAAAAATACTAACTTCATCATACTGAAGGTTCTTAAATACCCGAAGCATGGGGGGAATAGATCTACATAATGTATCTGAAATAAAGTCTGGTAAAATCGAATGAATATCTGCAGGAACTGTTCGTTTGAATGAACGTCCTTTGAGAATTGTATGTGGTTTTGAATAGTTCAAAAAGTCCGTTAGTGAAGAACCTGCAAGGCTATAATTATTACCTCCAGCCTTAAATGCTTTTTTTTCAATAGTTTCCTGAAATTCAATACCGTTGGAGTGTAAGTCCTTTAGATCCGTTTCTGTGACAGGAACAAGAAATGCTGCATTGCCAAAGTTAGTACCTCTATTAGACATGCTCATCCCATTTGTTGTCACCATTCCTTCACTTGACGCACAAGGAATTACAATACCCCCAGGGCACATGCAGAATGTATAACAGGCCCTAGTTTTTTCATCAGATCGTCGCGTCAGTCGAAAAGAGGCAGCATCTAATCCTGGAAACTTTTTCCATTGACCATATTGAAAATTATTGATATATATCTGTGGAATTTCAAGACGAACGCCAAGAGCAAATGGTTTTGGTTCAATCAATACCTGATTGTTTTTACATATCCTAAAAATGTCCCGTGCACTATGGCCAGTTGCAAGAATGCATGCTGATACGGGAATTTCTTCATCATTAACTCTGATGCCCTCAAGAGAATTATTGTGTACAATGAAATCTGAAACGGTAGTGTTAAAACGAAATTCACCACCAAATTCAATGATTTTTTTACGTAATCGAGGAACGATTTCAGACAGAATATCACTTCCGATATGCGGTTCGGCATCAACTAAAATGTGTGTATCAGCACCACATTCTACCAGTGTTTCAAAAAAATAACGTACACGTACGCGATCTTTACTTCTAGCTGTAAGTTTACCATCAGAGAAAAGTCCAGCGCCACCTTCACCATACAAAACATTACTTTGAGGTTTGAATTCACCTTGACTCCAGAATCGTGAAACTTCATGCCTTCGTTCTTCTACCGATGAACCACGTTCCATGACAATTGGCTTCTTTCCAGCTTTGGCAAGCACCCATGCCGCCATCAATCCTGCAGGTCCCGCACCAACTACAACTGGCGGGGGAGTTGTAAAATGTTGTACCTTAATTAAAAGGGGTGATGGGGTTTCCCAGGGAATAACCATTTTTTTGTTAAGAATAGTCTTATCTTTCAGCATTTCGAAAACTGCTGTAACGACGTAGCATGGTTTTTTACGTGCATCCAGAGAGCGGCGAATAATTTCTACATAATCAATAGTCTTTGGGTCACAATGGATTTTTCGAGCAATTGCAATCTTAAGATCTTGAACTTCATAATTCAATGGGAGTTGAATCTGATGTATGCTGTATTTCATTCTATGAAAATACCTCTAATTGCAGCATAGCTGGATTTATTTGGAAGGTTATTTCTAATCTATACCTGAATAGCACTATTTAAAGCTTTTAACGGAAAAACTGTCAATATTTTCTCCTCTTTACGCCCTGTCGGTGCGGTTGTTCTGGGGTGGATCGCACATTACTGAATACTTACCAATGGAACTGAAAAAGGAGAAGAACTCAAATGGATGCTGGAAGATATACCTAAAGAGGTAATAAATGATCGCTTCGGACTACGCTCTACAAGCTGCGATCCTGACACTATTGTAAAGTAATCACATCTCCCACTATTTTACTATTTGTGAAAATAGTCAAATAGATATAGATTTGGTCGTGCAGAAAAACTTCTGTCGGACAAATCAAGAGGGATGATTAAGATCTGTGAAGACTAGAGATTATTATAATACATTCAGTTATTAAAATAAAAAAGCTTAATATCAAAACAACAAAGCCAAGAATACGGATATAAGTTGCATTGTTTGTTTTTATTGCCATTATCCCTGGTAAAATACCATAAATAGTAATGACACCAATGCCACCAACAATGTGCAGCATGGTAATAAACAAATCGGGATAGGTTAGTGTGATGATTACTGGAATAAGAAACACAATAATAATATCCGTAAACTGATTTCTTTTGAAATAAGGAGCAGTCAATCCTTTGATATAATTTAGAAAACCGGCACTGACTCCGATATATGATGTTGTTATAGCAAAAAATGTAAAAAATAAAGTAACGATAATTAATAGATTAGACTTTATTAATTTTGCTACTGGAACAGTAACGGGAACGCCTGTTTCTATTGCATCTAATATTGAAATATTATCAGAAGCAGTCAATGGCAGGACCCCCATAACTGTAGTTATCCACAATAGATATATTATCATAACAATGGTTGTGCCAAGCAGCAGAATCTTGAATACATTTCGGATCTTAATGCGGTGCATTTTAGCAGTTGTATTTATAATTGGGATAATTGGATGAAAACCAAATGCGGTAACCAATATTGGCAAAGCCAAAGGAACTCTATTCCATTTTGTATGTGTAAGATTTGCTAAATTTAAATGCCCTGCCATTAAAAAAATTAAGAGAACAAAAAAAACAAAGAGCAAAGTTGTTAATATGGCATTACCTTTTCTGGTAATATCCTTACCAAACAAGACTATTGATGTAGCTGCAATGAAAAATAAAATACTCAAGATGGCGTTAGCAAAAGGGAAATTTTGTAGTGTTGGCATTATTTCAACTACTGTAGTAGATGCACCACTTAAATATGCTACAATCAACCCATAGAAAGTAATAAAATAACCGAAAGAATTAACTAACTTTGCCCAGCCACCCAATTCTATTTCATACAAAGTTGCAAAGTAATCTACAGGCCGTTTTGAATTATTGAGCTTATAGATAAAAATCCATCCCGTCGAAGTCATTAATGCCCAAACCAGAATTAGGCTGAATAATGATGGCCAAAAACCGGCCTGACCGGTTTCCAGTGGTAGTCCAAGTATGCCTGCTCCAATAGAAGTCCCTGCAATTAAAAACGCCATGCTCCAGATAAATGTTACATTTTTTAGCATATTAAATTCCGTCTTGCAGTCTTAAGACAATTTAGTTAAGCCTGTTTTCCCAGTAGATAATCTGCTTCTTTACCTGTGCAGTCGCTGTTGCTCCCAGAGTATTGCGTTTCGTAATACTGTTTTCAGAAGAAAATAGTTTTAGAAAATCTTCAGTAGCTTCTGGTACGGAAATCATCATTTCTTCTATAGTGATGCAATCAAGAGGACGAGCATTGCCGTTGCACCATTTTATCAGAGCGCCTACTCTATGATGAGCTGTTCTAAAAGGAACTCCAATTGCAACAAGTTTTTCTGCTAAATCAGTTGCCATTAGTGTTGGGTCATCAGCTGCTTTTCTCATGTTATTCTTTTTAACTTTCATTGTCACAATCATGGATGGAAATACTGAAAGAATCTTTTTAACCGTGTCAACCGCATCAAAAAGAGGTTCTTTATCTTCTTGTAAATCCCTGTTATATGTCATCGGAAGACCTTTCAAAAGGGTCAAAAGCGAAATCAGATCACCGAAAATTCGTGCAGTTTTGCCTCTGGAAAGCTCAGCAATATCAGGATTTTTCTTCTGTGGCATTATACTTGAACCGGTACAAAAGGCATCAGATAACTCAATAAAATCAAATTCAGTTGAACTCCATAAGATAATGTCTTCTGAAAGACGTGACACATGCATTGCAAAAATCGATAGTGCACCAAGTAATTCGCATGCGAAATCTCTATCAGCAACAGCATCCATGCTATTTCTAGATATTTCAGGAAAGTCAAGCAGTTTAGCGATAATTTCGCGTTGTATAGGAAGCGTTGTTCCCGCCAAAGCTCCTGAACCAAGCGGCATAACATTTAACCTTTTTCTACAATCATCCAATCTACCTATGTCCCTATCAAACATTTCTACAAAAGCTAACAGTTGGTGTGCAAAAAGGACAGGTTGAGCTCGTTGTAGGTGTGTATAACCGGGTAAGATTGTTGTAATATTTGAGTTAGCCTGTTTGAGTAGAGCTCTCTGAAAGTTTTTTATTTCAGTTATTATGTTTTTAATTTCATCTCGCAGGTATAAGCGTATATCCAGCGCAATTTGATCATTTCTGCTTCTTGCTGAATGAAGTCTTGCACCTTCATTTCCGATTTTTTTGATCAGCGCATTTTCAATATGCATATGAATATCTTCAAGCTGTGAGCTGAATTCAAAATTACCGTTATCAATATCTTTTTCAACCTGTTTTAATCCTGAAAGAATCTGTGTGATAGAATGTTTAGGAATGATTCCTGTTTCTGCGAGCATTTTAGCATGTGCAATGCTGCCAAGTATGTCATACTTATATAAACGCTTGTCAAAGGAAATTGATTCTGAAAATTCTGTAAGTGCCTTATTAGGTTTACTATTAAAACGACCATCCCATAATGGCATAAATATGTCCTCTAGTATTAAACTTCGTCTAAGATCCTGCGTATTTCACTTGCCAGCACATGAACTTTGTGTGGTTTAGGCAAAAAACCGTTGGCGCCATGTTCAAGAAGATCTTCTATTTCTTCTTCTGAAACATAACCACTGGATAATAAAATTTTAACTTCAGGATTAACAGCTTTTAATTGGTAAAAGGTGCTGTGTCCACCAAGTTTTGGCATTATCATATCAAGAAAAACCAGGTTTATTTCATCTGGATTATTCTTATATATTTCAATTGCCTCTTCGCCGTTACCGGCTAGAATAACTGAGTATCCTAGGTTTTGCAAAGCCTCTATGACAAAATCCCAAATTGCATCTTCGTCGTCGACAACAAGAATAGTTTCATTCTGTTTTGCTAAGGGTAAATTTTTGTTCATTTGTTTTATCTCTCTTCTAGTTTGCAGGGTAATTTGGATAAACAATGTTATATGGGTTATCCTCGATTGTAAAAATCCACTCGGGTTCTATGAGCGGACCATAGCCCCAGATACTCCAGGAATATTTTGAAGTAGAAGCTCCAGGTAGAGGTGCTGGGAATGTAATAATTTCAACTACTCCGACAACTCCTCTCCCAACAAAATAAAAAATTCCTTTGAAAAGGCCATAGGTTACAGCGGCAATTCCACCTTCTTTTTTGTTAACTTTGTACGGCTGAATAAAAACCTCACAAATTCCAAATAACACATTTGAAAGTCCTCGCCCAAGCTTCCTAATAGGGCCCTCAGCAATTTTTTCCATTACTTTAGTGTCTCCACTACCTATAAGAGTATCTTCTTGTTCGTAGTATGAATTATTATAAGGAAGACGTGATTCATCATAAATATAATCTGACTGTCCGTAAAGTTGAGAAAACGATAGAAAAAAAGGAATAATAATAATTGAACAAAGTAAAAGTAATTTGCAAGAGAGAAAATGTTCAAGTTTCCAACTTCGCAGAGCTATGCCCTGACAAGGAGACCTACGATTCAATTTTGAAAAAACGATTGGTTGCTTCACAATGCGATATCGAATTAAATAAAATGTTATTCGATTAATAAAATTACTCATAAATATCCCTTTCGATTGTCAATGAATATTTTGCTATAAAAATTACTCTTTCAGATTCGCAATAAAAATAAGTTTGTCTATAGTTTAGTATATTATACAGTGTTTTTGATGTCAATCTAAAAACTACGGAATTACAAGCTAAACTTCTCAGTTATTCTATGGGACTCATATTTTGTTATTTTTACTTTAGATCTAAAATTAATATTGTTGTCTATCAATGAGTTAAACTGTAAATTTCTATATTGTTATACTATGACTTCAAACTATAAAAAGGTAAATAATTTGTTACAAAAGACATATAAAAAATCGGATTGCTGCTTAAAATCCAAACAACAACAGCCTAAGAATGATCTTGTCCATCCTCTAGATAAACATATAAATATACTAACTACTGATGTTTATACAAATGTAAATGTACCTGATTGTTACATCGTTGAATTGGATTTGGGTTGTGGAAAAGGGGCTTTCACGACGGATTTAGCAGAAAGATATCCAGATCGTTTAATATACGCTGTTGATGTAATGCTGGGAAGACTAAGAAAATTATGCAAAAGAAATTTGCGCTATGGAGTTGAGAATATGCAGCTACTGCGTGCCGAAGCCTGGTATCTAGTAGGTGCAGCTTTACCCGACAAGTCAATAGATAGGCTGCATCTTTTATGTCCAGATCCATGGCCTAAAGAAAAACACAAAGGAAATAGACTTGTCAGCTCTGAGTTCCTCGGAAGGTTACATAATAAACTAAAAAAAAATGGTGTTTTTCATTTTTCTACGGATGACGAGCCCTATTATAAACAGGCCGCCAAGACAATTGCAGAATCAAATTTATTTAAGAAAGATGATACACAAATAGCTGATATACTGGATATAAAAACAGATTTTGAAGAAAAATGGAATGACCAAGGACTAAGTGTTAACCACTGTGCCTGGATAAAAGACTAGATTTATTCGGCAAAAGTTTTTCCAAACGGCCAAACCTACACCTAACTTTGTTACACCACGAGAGCAAGGCGTTTTCTGTAAGCCCTATGGACAGATTATGATATTATTCTGTTTTTTGCAGGCTTTTAGGGCATTTTGCATAAGTATGGCAATTGTCATTGGTCCGACACCACCTGGGACTGGTGTTATTAATGAAGCTTTCTCTTTGACTTCATTATACGCAACATCCCCCACCATTCGATAACCTTTTTTCGCAGTAGGGTCTTCTAGCCTATTAATACCAACATCAATAACGACTGCACCTTTCTTTACCATATCACCAGTAACAAATTCTGGTTTACCTATAGCGGCAATCAGGATATCAGCTTTGCTTGCCAATTCTCTAATATTTGGTGTACGAGAATGACAGACTGTTACGGTCGCGTTAGCACCTTTTTTTTTCTGCACTAGAAGAGCCATCATTGGTTTTCCTACAATATTAGAACGTCCGATGATTACGGCATGTTTCCCACATGGATCTACATCGCTGTATTCTAAGAGTTTCATTATACCGTAAGGTGTACAAGGGTAAAAACCATCTGTTTTTCCAATAAGCATCTTCCCGACATTTACAGGATGAAAGCAATCAACATCTTTAGCTGGATCAATAGCATCAATTACTTTATCTTCATCTATCTGTGGAGGTGGAGGTGATTGAACTAAAATACCGTTAACTTTAGGATCTTTGTTTAATTTGTCTATCAAAGTAAGAACTTCATTCATTGTTGCATTTTTATCCAGAACTATTTGTTCAGAATAGAATCCGAGTTCTTTTGACTTCTTTTCCTTCATACTAACATAAATTTTTGAAGCAGGGTCTTCTCCAATAAGAACAACAACCAAGCCTGGTTGTAGATCATATTTTTCTTTTAGAATTTCAACTTCTCTTGCCGTTCTTACATGTATTTTTTGAGCTATAAGTTTACCATCAATTATATTTGCAAATGCCATAATAGAGTTCCTAGTCCTAGTATTTTTATTCATTCGTAAGTACTTTTCCAGGCTTTATAAAAAATTAATAATCGATTTTAAAAGCACTTGACCTTTTAAATAAAATAATTGGTTTTTTAAGAAAAAGCAATTATACAATAAGCATAATATTCATATTAAAACAGAATCTTATCGACACATTTTGGAGGTGGAAGCTGAGTAGACTGTCGGATTGTTGCCTAAAATATGCGACAATTTCAACCTTTCCAGTGTCAATTAAAGTAGTATCCAACAGTGATGTTTCTTCAGGAGAAAATTGAGTTGTTTATCAAAAAATATTGTAAAAAGGCTTGCAAGATTAGTTTTACAAACTAAATTTATAACCCTTGTCAATTGACGGCGGCTTAGCTCAGTTGGTTAGAGCATTGGAATCATAATCCAAGTGTCCGGGGTTCGAGTCCCTGAGCCGCTACCATCTTTACTTTATTCCATAGACAGTAATCCAACCTTTAGATGGAATTGTATTTACTTTGATATCTTTAAGGCCTGCATCTTTAAATAAGCCAATATGTTCATCTTTATTAAGAAGGTTAACTTTATCAGAGTCAATCATAGCTTTAGTGTGTGGTTTAGAATTATTAACTTTTATGTCGTAATCTTCGTTAATTATAGCAAAAGAACCGTTATTTTTAAGTGTCCTATATACCTCTTTAACATTTTTCAGTAAGCTTGGCCAGAAATAAATAGTTTCAGTAGCAATAACTATATCAAACATCTCATCTTTAAATTGTAGTTTATCGACTGAACCCTTTTGAATAGCTACCTTTCTCGCTTCAATCAACTTTTTATTGTACATTATAGCTGCTTCAACCATCTCATACGAATAATCAATACCATTTATTTGGGCGTCTGGAACAATTTTTGACATTAGATTAATTGCTAAGCCAGCACCACATCCAATATCTAGAATTTTTAATCCTCTTCTTTTTTTATTGTTAAATAAAAAGCTTAACCCCCATGTTATTAAGGGTTTGTGCCGCTCATTCATTCTTTTACCCACTTCTCTTCCAGTGTCCCCTGTTGGCTTAGAGCACTGGCGTAAAGTTTCTTCCATAGTAAGTTTAGATAAATCCATAACTTATAACCTTCTATCTATTTTTAGTCCTTGCCAAAGGATTGACAAATGAGTTTTAAATTCTCCTTCCAACACTGTATCATGGTTTTTGACCTTTTCATCTTGCCGTTACTTTTTGTATTGCAAGTATTATGCAAAAAATTTGGTAATTTTTTCTAAAATTAATTATCAAGTAAAGTTGCATATCAAGAAAGTTATGGATATAATAAAAATTGTGAGTCTTTTAGGTTTCGAATTTTCAACACAAAACAAGGAGGAAAGAAAAATGTTAAAAAAACTCGCCGTCCTATTACTGCTAACAGTTTCTATTTCGGGTATTGCAAAAGATACCTCAGTGTTTCGTTTTTCATTATGTCCTGGTTTCGGATGGCCGAAGGATAAAAATGTTACCGGCTTAAATTTGGGCTTAATTGGAGATCAGGATAAAGACAAGAATGTAACAGGTACTGACTGGAGTTTGCTTGCTACATTAACTGAAGATGTGAAAGGTTCACAGTGCTCTTTTATCAATATATCCAAGAATTCTGAATTTACCCAGGGTGGTCTTGTTAATGTTGCTGAAAACTGTAAAGGAACACAGTGGGGATTTGTCAATTTCGGTAAAGATGCAGATGGGCTACAGATAGGCCTAATAAACATTATGAATAACGGGTGGTTACCTGTTTTTATATTGTTTAATTTCAGTAAATAGTAGTACCGATAATTCCATCAACTTAAATTTATACTAGGTTTACTCATAGGAAGTTCTTCCAAAAGAGTAAACCTATTTTTTTCTTTAAAACTTTGCGGTATAAAAATGTTTATTTCTTTTTAACTCAGTGTCATTTAGAATCGACTGGCCATTGTTGTTCACTTTCAGTGGCCGTCTCACCTGGAATTTTTATCCACCCGTACCATGTAATTTTATTGTCATTTGAACTGACTCCCGAAGTCACTACACCATTATTTATATATTCACTACAGTCACTCATAAGAGTGGCTTCAATTATTTGAGTTGGATTCTTAAAAAAAACGAAGGATAGAGCTTCTAGACTAGCCCAAGCTTGTTAGTTTAGTCTCTGTTTTGAGGCTAAACTAGTTTTTTTTAGGTCCCTACAACCTCTTAGCAACGATATATTTTTTCAATCCTTTTTCCGGCTTAATTTTTAAAATATTATAAATTTCCGAATGACATGATTCCGGTAA
>Ga0233447_1001987_pt1 | contig 15462 bp, 11 predicted proteins | sample SI_124_October20_3_FD_183014 | JGI IMG/M metagenome (GOLD analysis project Ga0233447, IMG submission 183014) | Seawater microbial communities from Saanich Inlet, British Columbia, Canada - SI_124_October2016_135_MG | ecosystem: Environmental > Aquatic > Marine > Inlet | place: Canada: British...
AGCTAACTCATGTACCATGGGAAGGACTTCGTTTCTGGGATCTGATTCAACCTTTTTTTATGTTTATTGTAGGTGTGGCAATGCCATTTTCGTTAACGCGAAGATGGGCAAAAGGCGACAGTTGGAAAAAGACACTTTATCATGTCCTTACCCGTTGTCTGTACTTGCTGCTAATCGGTTGGGCAATTAGTTCTAGTGCAACCACGTCAAATTTTAATAATGTAATGGCGCAACTTTCGGTTACGTATTTGATAGCTTTTCTTATAATGCGCAAACAAATAAAGTGGCAGTTGATAATTTCATTTGCCTTGATTCTAGTGTCGGATTTGTTGTATCGTTATTGGCCGGTTGAAGGATTTAACCAGCCATTTGTTGCCGGGCAAAACTTTGGTTCGTGGACTGATATGATGTTGACGGGAAGTTTGGAACATGGAAACTGGGTACCATTTAACGCTATTCCTACTTCGGCACATACCATTTGGGGAGTACTTACCGGAATGATTTTAATGAAAGACTGGACACACCAAAAAAAGATTTTGACGCTTTTAATTGCGGGAACAATTGGTGTGATTATCGGTTATGCAATGAATCCTTTTATTCCGATTATCAAACACATTTGTACGAGTTCATTTATTATCGTTAGTGGAGGCTGGTGTTTAATAGGAATGGCAATTTCTTATTGGTTAATCGACATTTTAAATTTCAAAAAAGTGCCCATGTTTTTTGCAGTTTTTGGAATGAATCCGCTATTTATTTATTTGATGGCAGGTAGTTTTAAAAGATTCTTTAGTGGATTGGTCGATCCGTTTATTTACCGAATTTTTAGTTGGACCAACGAAGTTGTTTTAATAATAATCTCAACCCTTTTGGTTGCCGCAATGTTGTGGTATGTTTGTTATTTCCTTTATAAAAAGAAGATATTTATTCGCTTGTAAATTTGTTATAAAAGGAAGGATGCCATCGGATGGTGCATGTTGCGGAGAGGATTTCGGAGAGCGTTCACGTCCGGTAGGACTGAATGACGATGCGAGAATCCGCCGATGATTGCCGCACTGAAACCGCTCTGAAATATGCACTTTGTGACTAGTAATTTTCATTCATTAAGTTTAAGGGTCTCTGAGTCTACACGTTCTTTATCATAACAAATAACATTTCCATCTTCATCGAAAACAACACCATCTTTCTGATAATTTCTTAATCCTTCATTTATTAAAATTTCCACTGCGTCAAAATAATCTGAAGTTGTGCATTTTAGAGTTGATATGATTTCTTTATGAATGCCTGGTTTCCATGGCTGTTCAGGTAATAAATCATTAACTTTAAGTGCAAATTCCATTGATAGTGGAATTTTAGAAGTTTTATCTTTTTTTGTTTTTAACTTTATTTGTGAAAGGTTATTAATTCTTTCAATACCTTTTAAATTCCATTCAAGTGCAGCCGGTTCACATAACCTAATTAAGTAACTTTTCTTTTCAATAACACTTCTCGATAAATCTCTGTAATCTCGATTGAAAGGTTTAAAAAAATCCCAAGTTTTGCCTAATTCATGAATGTCATATTTTGAAATATCTAAATTAACAAGGTCATTTATATTAAAATTGAATGTTTCAAGTATTCTTGATGTTGTTAAAAAGATTATGAATTGTCGTCTGGTTTTCAAAAACCTTATACCTCCACTTCTTTTAGGTCTAACACTCTCTAAAAACATATCTGTTTTTTTCAATATGTGAGCGATTTGTGGCCAAATATTTAAGTCTGTTTCGACCGAAAAAACTTCATTATATGAAACTTCAGACCTCATAAAACGAGACTTTAATAAAGAAGCTTGATGTGGTGCTTTTAAAATTAAACTTACAAAACCTGATGCAAGGTATAATAGTGTTAATATTTTATCTGCAGATATTCCTTGATTTTTGTAAAAGTTTGTTCTTCTTTCATAGTAAAGACCACTTCTTATTAAAATATCCTCAATGTCTCGCTGAATTTTATCTGTTGCATGAAGTGACGCCAACTCAACATTAGTTTGATTATTTGTTGCCCTTATAATAGAATCTCTATTAAATGCATCATTAGATTCTATTACTTTAACAAGTATACATCTTTCTTTTGCATCACTTCCCCCATTTTGAAAATGGCGAAAAATTGACTCAGTAGTTTGTAAGCCATTTACTATTTGGATATCCTCAATGTGAATATCTTTCCCAATTAGTAAAGCTTTTGTTGATAGGATTGTAACTTCATTATTTAACCACCAAAAATCTGGAGATTTTGCATCATTTAATGTATCTCTAATATCCTCATTAACTCTATTTAAACCAGCAAAATCTCTAACATTTGAATCAAATAAATACCTTTTTAACTTTCCATTGTCTGAAACGAAGTTAAAGTAATCTTTAAGTTTAACTAAAAGGGCATAACTCATTCCACTAGAAAGCACCTCTACAAAAGGGAGTTCAAATGAAAAATTTGGAGTTTTTCTGTTTAATTCAATTAGTTCCGTTGAGCCTAAAAATATAAATTCAGAATAACAATTTCCAAAAAAGTCTGTTGCTACTTGTTTTAGTTGCAAAGCCCTTGAATTAATAGATTCTCCTAATTGGTCTGTATTTCCTCTTGATGCATAACAAAAGTTAATATTGAATTTTGTGAGTCTTGGAGATACTTTTCGATAAGCAAATTTTAGGTTTTTTATTCTTTTTAAAATTGCTTCGGAATAATCACCTTTTAAGTTATCCTGCTCTATTGTAAAATCTAATAACTCGGTTATACTAGCTACCAAATTATCAAGAGGTGCTTGCTTAAATGTATCATGGTGTTTGCAAGTTATAATCCATACGTCCAAAACAGAGCCAGTTTTTGGCCAATTGAAATTTTGTATTTCTGATAAATGATGTCCATTAATGAAAATAAACATTCCATCAATACCTCCATCATTACGACCATCAACAATTCCTGATTTTAGCTCATCAATGGATAAATCATAGTCTTTAAGTAATTGCTCAAAGACTAAAAATTCAAAGGCCTCATCTCTTTTTTTTGATGGTAGATTTAATTCTATTCTATCATCGATAATTCCGTCAACAAGTACTTTATCGTTTTTGGCCATGTTTGTAGATTTCGGTTATTATTATTCACAACTTTTTTATTTGTGTAAAAAAAGATGGTATCCTTGTTTTATTTCTGTTCAATTCCTTTTAGAGAAAGTTGAATTCTTTTTCGCGGAATATCTAATTCTTTAATGCGGACTTTTACATGTTCATGCAATTTTACAATTTCGTTGGGGTCGGAGATAAAACGGTCGGCCATTTCCGAAACATGAATCAAGCCTGATTCTTTAATTCCAACATCGACAAAAGCTCCAAATTTGGTAATGTTGTTCACAATTCCTGGAAGTTCCATGCCAACTTGTAAATCTTCAATTTTGAAAATACCGTGTGCAAATTCAAAAATTTTAATTGGTTTTCGAGGATCGCGGCCGGGTTTTAGCAACTCATTTTTTATATCGTTTAAAGTAGGAAGTCCAATTTCGTTTGTTACATATTTTTGAAAATCAATTTTTGAAACCAACGTTTCATTCCGTACCAAATCGTTTAGTTCACATTTTAAATCTTTGGCAATTTGTTTCACAATTTTGTACGATTCGGGGTGAACACCGGAATTATCCAGTGGATTTATGGCATCAGGAATTCGCAGAAAACCTGCCGCTTGTTCAAACGCTTTTTGTCCCATTCGGGCCACTTTTTTTAATGTTTCACGCGATTGAAAAGCTCCGTTTTCTTTTCTGAAACTAGTAATGTTTTCAGCCAGTTGTGGTCCAAGTCCCGAAATATAAGTTAGCAGGTGTTTGCTGGCTGTGTTTAAGTTTACTCCAACAGAATTTACACTAAGTTCGACAACAGAATCTAAACTGTTTTTAAGATTTTTCTGATCAACATCGTGTTGATACTGTCCAACACCAATACTTTTCGGATCTATTTTTACCAACTCAGCCAGCGGATCCATTAAACGCCTTCCAATAGAAACTGCTCCCCGAACCGTAACATCGTATTGCGGAAATTCCTGGCGGGCCACCGATGAGGCAGAATAAACCGAAGCACCGTCTTCACTAACTACATAAACACGAACTTCGCGATCAAAATGGAGTCTCTTTATAAAATATTCTGTTTCGCGGCTGGCCGTTCCATTCCCAATTGCAATGGCTTCAATTTGGTACATTTCTACCATCGACGATACTTTTTTAGCCGCCATTTTTCGCTCTTCCTGTGGTTTGTGCGGGTAAATATTTACATTATGCAAAAGATTCCCCTGCTCGTCGAGGCAAACTACTTTACAGCCCGATCGGTATCCGGGATCGATTGCCAGAGTTCGTTTTTGTCCAAGTGGTGGAGCGAGTAAAAGTTGTTTCAAATTTTCGGCAAATACTTTTATAGCTTCCTCATCTGCTTTTTCTTTCGAGAGGTTTGCAAATTCAGTTTCTATCGAAGGTTGGATTAGTCGCTTTAAACTGTCTTTAACTGCCAGCCCAACCTGCTCCGAACTTTGATTATTTCCTTTAACAAAAAAGCGGTCGATGTTTTCCAAAACTCTGTCTTCATCCGGATTAATAGAAACCCTTAGAAACCCTTCATTTTCGCCACGGCGCATGGCAAGCAATCTGTGCGACGGGCATTTTTTTAAAGGTTCATTCCAATCGAAATAGTCACGATATTTTTCAGCTTCTTCCTCTTTTCCTTTAATTATTTTTGAAATAATTTCTGCTCCAATATTAAATCCACGTCGTACAATATTCCTTGCCCGTTCATTTTCATTTATCCATTCTGCTATAATGTCCCGGGCTCCGGAAAGTGCTTCTTCAATCGATTCAACATTTTCATTAATAAAAGAGTTGGCACGGAATTCCACATCGCGCTCTAATTGTTTCATTAAAATTTTTGCCAATGGTTCCAATCCTTTTTCTCTGGCAATTGTGGCTTTTGTCCTTCTTTTGGGTTTAAATGGCAGGTAAATATCTTCCAGTTCAACTGAATCAAAACAGCTTTCAATTCTCGATTTTAATTCAGGAGTAAGTTTTTCCTGTTCATCGATAGTTTTTAAAATGGTTACTTTTCGTTTTTCAAGTTCAGAGAATTTTTCTTTTAACTCTTTTATTTGTTGAATTTGAACTTCGTCTAAACTGCCGGTTCTCTCTTTTCTGTATCTTGAAATAAATGGAACAGTTGCACCCTCATTAAATAAATTAATTGTGTTTGTAACCTGAACTTCTGTAATGTCAAGTTTATGAGTTATTATTTCTATGATTTTGTTTTTCATTGTAAAATTTTTCGGAATACAAAGGTAGCGAAAGGTTGTTATCACTCTTTATAAAATCGCGATCAAATTTCTTATGAAATTGTTATTAAATTTTATGGTAAATCTACAAGATTTTAAATTTTAAAAGTGAAGTATAAGCATGTGCTATTCCTTGTTCAATTGGGAATTGCCCTTTGCGTAAAACTGACACAAAAAATTTCAAAGCACAGCCATGAACCTTATCTCCTAAAAGTTTTCTCTTTAAACTTTTAACATTCAACTTTAAACTTCTATTTTTGTGCTTCAATTTCAAAAGAATATAAAACGTATGTTTGAGAATTTAAGTGACAGATTGGATCGTTCGTTCAAATTACTGAAAGGACAGGGGAAAATTACGGAAATAAATATTGCGGAAACACTAAAAGATATTCGAAGGGCATTGCTCGACGCTGATGTCAACTTCAAAATTGCCAAAAAATTTACCGATGATGTAAAACAGAAAGCTCTGGGTCAACAGGTTTTAACGGCTGTTAAACCAGGGCAGTTAATGGTAAAAATTGTAAAAGACGAATTGGCTGCATTGATGGGCGGGACATTTACCGACATAAATGTTAAGGGTTCACCTTCGGTTATTTTAATGTCGGGTTTGCAAGGTTCGGGTAAAACTACTTTTTCGGGCAAACTGGCAAACATGCTAAAAACTAAAAAAGGGAAACAACCGCTTTTAGTTGCTTGCGATGTTTACCGTCCGGCTGCAATTGAACAATTAAAAATCCTTGGCGAACAAATTACTGTCCCGGTGTATTCTGAGGATGGTAACATGGATCCTGTAAAAATTGCAAAGGCTGCCCTTAAAGAGGCAAAAAGCAAGGGCTACGATGTGGTAATTGTTGATACTGCAGGTCGTTTGGCTGTTGACGAACAAATGATGAAGGAAATTGCAGCCATTAAAAAGGCAGTCGATCCTGGAGAAATCCTGTTTGTAGTAGATTCAATGACCGGACAGGATGCAGTAAATACAGCTAAAGAATTTAACGAAACGTTAAATTTCGATGGGGTGGTACTTACTAAACTTGATGGCGATACCCGGGGTGGTGCAGCTTTATCAATTAGGGCAGTGGTTGAAAAACCAATAAAATTTGTGGGTACTGGCGAAAAGGTAGATGCCATTGACGTTTTTCATCCAGACCGGATGGCCGAGAGGATTTTAGGGATGGGCGACATTGTTTCGCTGGTTGAAAAAGCACAAGAGCAGTTTGATGAAGAAGAATCGCGGAAACTGCAAAAAAAGCTGGCAAAAAATACTTTCAACTTCGACGATTTCCTGAAACAGATTAAACAGATTAAAAAAATGGGTAATCTGAAAGATGTGGTTTCGATGATTCCGGGAATGGGAAAAGCAATGAAAAATATGGATTTGGATGACGATGCTTTTAAACATATTGAAGCAATTATTTATTCGATGACCAGGGCTGAGCGAGAAGACCCGGCATTAATAAATGGTAGCAGAAGAAAGAGGATTGCTACCGGCTCGGGAACAAATATCCAGGAAGTCAACCGATTATTAAAACAGTTTAGCGAAACCCGCAAAATGATGAAAATGGTTTCACAGGGTAAAAACGTGCAACGAATGATGAGCGGATTACAACAACAGGGGCGGAAGTATTAGTCGCAGTTTACAGTTTACAGTTTCAGTTTTCAGACACAATAATCTGGCTAATAAATTCATTTCTAATTAAATACAAGTTAAATGATTCTTATTGACGGGAAAAAGATAGCAGGAGAAATAAAAAAGGAGATTGCGGAAGAAGTGGTGAAGATACGCAAGAATGGTGGTAATCCTCCTCATTTGGCAGCAATTCTTGTTGGTCACGATGGAGGCAGCGAGACCTATGTTTCGTATAAAATTAAAGACTGTGAGCAGGTTGGGTTTAAGTCGTCGTTAATTAGATACGATGACGATGTAACTGAAGAAGAATTACTGGCGAAAGTTAAGGAGCTAAATAATGATGAAGGTTTAGATGGATTTATTGTTCAACTTCCGTTACCAAAAAATATTTCTGAACAAAAGGTAATTGAATCTATCAATCCGCGAAAAGATGTTGACGGTTTTCATCCTGAAAATGTGGGCAGGATGGTTATTGGCTTACCATCTTTTGTTTCTGCGACACCATTTGGAATAGTAGAATTACTGAAACGGTACAAAATTGAAACCAGCGGCAAAAATTGTGTAATTGTTGGACGGAGTAATATTGTCGGGCGCCCGTTAAGTGTTTTAATGTCGCAGAAAGCGGTAAATGCAACTGTAACGGTTGCACACAGCCGCACTGCAAATTTGGTGGAAGTTTGTCGAAATGCTGATATTTTAATTGCTGCTATAGGGGTTCCCGGGTTCGTAAAAGGAAACATGGTAAAAGAAGGCGCAGTAGTTATTGATGTTGGTACCACCCGCATAAAATCGGATAAAACAAAGTCGGGATGGAAATTAAAAGGCGATGTTTTGTTCGATGAAGTGGCCGAAAAATGTTCTTATATTACACCAGTCCCGGGCGGGGTAGGTCCGATGACTCGTGTATCGTTACTTCAAAATACATTGTTGTCGGCTAAAAATGAGATTTATAAGTAAAAATTAAATTTTCTAACGAAACAAATTCAGGTTCCTTTTTTATTTAATAGAATGAATTTAAATTGAATAAAATTGCCAGATTAATTACCCTTAATGTCTGGTAACTACAGATATTGAAATTATTTTTTTATTTTTGGATAACTAAGCAGATTAAAAATCTAAATTTACCAGGAATGGAAGGAATTGATAATAAGGTGGTAATAAAGAGACCTGAAAACAAATTTAAACAAGAGGTTCATTCAAAAGTAATTCGGGCAGGGAAAAGGACTTATTTTTTTGATGTAAAAAGTACCCGGCACGATGAGTATTATCTAACCATTACCGAAAGCAAAAAAAGGTATATTGACAACGGTAAATTTCAATATGAAAAACACAAAATATTTTTGTACAAAGAAGATTTTGAAAAATTTGCCGATAGTCTTGAGGAGATAATTCATTATATCAGAGAAAACCAACCCGAATATCAATCTGCGGATTTACATAAAGAAGAGGTAGAGGTGGTGGCCGAAAATGAGCCTGTTAAAGATTATACAAATGTTGATTTCGAAGACATTTGATATAAGCTGATTTTAGCTTTACAGCCATTCACTTAATTCAAGCCAACGAAATTCTTTTTCGTCGATAACAGTTTTTATTTTTCCTAATTCTTCCGATTTGCTGAATAACTTTTCATGGGTAAGAGTTCCTGAATTTAGTAATTCCTCCAACTTGGTTTTTTTTGTTTCCAAATCAGCTATTTCTGTTTCTAATTTGGCAAATTCCCTTTTTTCGTTGAACGAAAGTTTTGTTTTTTGTTGATGATCGCTTGTGTTTTTTTCTTGTAAAATTGTTTGATTTCGTTCTATTTCTTTTTTCCGGGCTTGTGACTTTTCTTTTTCTTCCTCCATTTTATTTCGGTAAATTGTATAATTTCCCGGAAAATCGGAAACCTTGCCATTCCCATCAAAAACAAAAAGATGATCTACAATTTTGTCCATAAAAAAACGGTCGTGCGATGCAACAACCACACAACCTGCAAACGACTTTAAATACTCTTCCAGAACATTTAAAGTCATTATATCCAGGTCGTTTGTAGGTTCGTCGAGGATTAAGAAATTGGGGTTTTGCATTAAAACAGTACAAAGGTACAATCGGCGTTTTTCACCGCCACTTAACTTTTCGATATAATTGTATTGAGTTTCGGGAGGGAATAGAAAATAATTTAACAACTGCGAACTGCTCATTTTCGATCCGTCTTCAAAAATAATATATTCAGCAATTTTGTTTATGGCATCAATCATTTTTTCATGAGGATCGAAAGTCATTCCTTCCTGGCGGTAATAACCAAATTTTATTGTTTGTCCAATCTCAATTGTTCCCGAATCAGGATTTAGAATCTCAGTAATTAGGTTTAAAAAGGTTGATTTCCCGGTACCGTTTTTTCCCACTATCCCTACTTTTTCCAATCTCGAAAATTTATAACTGAAGTTTTCAATTAAATTTACGCCTGGGAATGATTTGGAAATATTATTTAGTTCAACAATTTTTTTGCCCAATCGCGAGGACTTAACGTTTAAAATAATGGCGTCGTTATTTATTTTTTGTGACGCTTTTTCTTTTAAACTGGAAAATGAATCGACACGGTATTTTGCCTTGGTGCTGCGTGCTTTTGGCATTCGCCGCATCCATTCCAATTCAGTTCGGAGCAAGTTCTTTGCCTTTGAAACAGAAGCTTGTTGAATCTCAATCCGCTCGCTTCTTTTTGCTAAAAAATATGAATAATTTCCCGTGAAGCGATAAATCTGGTTATCTTCCATTTCAATTATTTCGTTGCATATTCTGTCGAGAAAATAACGATCGTGGGTTACCATCAAAAGTGTTGACTTTGTTTTAGAAAGATAGGCCTCCAACCATTCAATCATTTCAAGGTCGAGGTGGTTGGTGGGTTCGTCTAAAATAAGAAGATCGGGTTTGTTGATAAGTACCTTTGCCAAAGCCAGCCTTTTTTGCTGCCCTCCCGATAATTCTGCAACTTCCTGTTCGAGTGTATTAATTTTAAGCTGGGTAAGGATTTGTTTAATTTCATATTCAATATCCCAGGCATTTAGCACATCCATTTTTGCCGAAACCTCTGTAATTTTTTCCTGGTTATTTTGTGAAACGGCAAGTTCAAAGGCTTTTATAGTTTTTAATTTAATATTTTCCGTTTCAAAAATTTCCTCTAATACGGTATTTTTAGGATTTAATACTGGGTTTTGTTCAAAATAGCCAATTTCAATATTATTGGTTTTGGTAATTTTGCCCGAATCTGGCGATTCCTTTTCTGCCAACAAATCTAACAATGTTGATTTACCGGCACCGTTTTTTGCAATTAGAGCCACCTTTTGCCCTTCGAAAACGGTAAACGAAATATTCTCGAAAAGCATTAATTCGCCCCATCGTTTCGAAAGATTTTCTCCTTGCAAATATGGTTTCATCTAATAAATTTTTGCAAAAATAGGAAATGAATTGAATAATAAGATATTATTCTTGACCACTTAAAAGAAAGTCGATTTTTCGAGTTCCCAAATTTACAGTTTGTTTAAATTTCGTTGTTGTCTTTTAGGTTAAAAAACAAATTGAGAAATGTGGGTACACTTTTCGAACCTACATTATTTGGCGAATTCGATAGAAATGCAATTCCAATATCTTCATCCCTGCAAAGGGCTATTTCGGCACGGTATCCTTGTAAATATCCGCCGTGGTATGCTACTTTTCTTCCTTTGTAACCTATTAACCGCCAGCCAATTGAGTAGTGTTTAGAATCTACATTGTCCCATTGTCGCAGGTAATTGCTTTTTAAAGGGGAAATAATTTCGGGGGTAAAAACAATGTCACGTACATTATTATTTATCGCTGTTGATTCTGTGTTCAACAAGGTTAAAAGGAATTGCGACATGTCGAAAATACTTGCATTCACCCCGGCGGCAGGTGTTGTAGAATAGTATCGGTTATTTAAACGCAAAGTCTTGAATTTCCCATTCGAGCCATTATGGGGCAGAGCTTTGTTTGTGCTTTTTTTAAAGTTGTCAAAACCAGTAGAAGCATTGGTCATTTTAAATGGCGTAAATATTTTTTCATGTAATAAATCAGCATATTTCTTCGATGTGTTTATGGTTGCAATAGTATCGTACAAACTGAAAATTACATTTTGGTATCCATATAAAATACCAGGTTGTGCCGAAATGTCAACTTTGTCCAAATCGTTCATTATTAATCGAAATGGTACATGATCTTCTACTAAATTGTCGTAAGCATGTGGGACAAGCCCGGAAGTATGGCTCAGGATATTCCGTACTGTTAAATTATGGGTGTTGCTGGAGTCTTTTAGCTGAAAACCAGGAATATAATCAATAACTTTATCGTCTAAATCAATAATTTTCTCGTCAGATAACATGCCAGCTAATATTCCTGTTATTGTTTTTGAAACCGATGCCAGCCTAAAAATTGTGTTTTTATTTATTGAATCTTTCTCTCCGGTTTTTTTAACACCGTAACATTTTTGAAATGCAATTTGGTTTTTATAAGTAATAACAATTGCAGCTCCAACCGTTCCTGATTCGATTATTTCTGAACTTAAAATACTATCGTATTGTTCTATTGTTTTATAAATTTCTAATAATGGATTTAATTCGGGAATGTCAATGGGAACTGTATTTTCAACCTGAGGTTTGGCATGATCCTCAAAAGGATAAAATTTAAATGCTACGATAAACAGTATGATGAATAGAAATAAAAAATAGGATCTCAGTTTTATCATATCTTAATTAATTTTTGACTTTTTTTTAGTGGGCGAAAGATAAATAATCTGTTTGTATTGTTTCAGGGTTAATTTGTTAAAAAGTAAAAGTTGAGATGTTTTATAAAAAAGCCGGTCAATACCGGCTTTTTTTTACGTCTGTTTAATTTGCTAATTTAAAACTATTTCTACAAAAGGGGAGAGAAATAGGTTGCTTAAGCAATTCATTTAATATGACAGTTGAAAATGCTATTTGTTACAGATGAATTGCGAAAAATTCAATTATTTTTGAAAAAAAAGTTTTTTTTATGCGAAAACGGGAGTTATTCGAATATACGATTCAGTATTTCGAAACTACAATGCCAATTGCAGAAACCGAATTGGAATATAAAAATGCCTTTGAGTTAATCGTGGCTGTAATTTTATCTGCTCAATGCACCGATAAAAGGGTGAATCTGATTACCCCTGATCTTTTAAAACGATTTCCTACACCATACATAATGGCAGAAGTAGAACCAGCTGAAGTTTTTGATTACATAAAAAGTTGTTCGTATCCAAACAACAAAGCCAAACATTTAGTGGGAATGGCTAAAAAACTCATTGAACTTTTTAATGGCGTGGTTCCGAGTGATGTCGATGATTTGCAAAAATTGCCCGGTGTTGGCCGGAAAACAGCGAATGTAATTGCATCCGTGGTTTATAACAAACCGACTTTGGCTGTTGATACACATGTTTTTAGGGTAGCAGCAAGAATTGGTTTAAGTACCAATGCAAAAACACCACTGGCAACCGAATTGCAATTGATGAAATATATCCCGGAGATGTTAGTTGCAAAAGCACATCACTGGCTTATTTTGCATGGACGTTATACTTGTGTGGCCCGGAAACCAAAGTGTGAAAAATGTGGCCTTACAGAAGTTTGTAAGTTCTACAATAAACAAAATAATAATTGAATAAATAGTAATTTTTTTTATTGTTTATCCCTGTTTTTTTGTTCTTTTATCCAAGGGCAACATCAAGCAACATCATTGTTGCAAAGCCTAACATTGCACCAACAGTTGAATAGTCAGTTTCATTACCAGTTTGGGATTCAGGGATTAATTCTTCGACCACCACAAAAATCATAGCTCCCGCAGCAAACGAAAGAGCGTAAGGAAGAATTGGTGTCATAGTTAAAACTAAATAGGCACCTAAAACCGCTGCAATTGGTTCAACTATCCCCGACATTTGACCATAATTAAAAGCCTTCAATCTTGAAAATCCTTCTCTTCTCAAAGGAATGGAAACTGCCGCACCTTCAGGAAAGTTTTGTAAGCCGATTCCCATTGCCAGTGCAACTGCACCTGCTAAAGCACCAGCCTCCGGGCTGCTGGCCAATGCCCCAAAAGCAACTCCAACAGCTAAACCCTCCGGTATATTATGAAGGGTAATTGCCATAACAAGCAATACACTGCGTTTCCATTGGGTTTTTATCCCCTCAGCTTTTTCAATTTTTAATCCGAGATGTAAATGGGGTAAAATGTTATCAACAATAAGTAGAAACGCCCCGCCCGACAAGAAGCCAACAACTGCCGGAACCCACGGAATATCACCACGCGCTTCGGTCATTTCAATAGCAGGTTTTAATAGCGACCAAAAACTGGCGGCAATCATAACTCCTGCTGCAAAACCAAGCATAGAATTAAGTACTTTTTGATTTATACTTTTAAAAAAGAAAACCATCGAAGCTCCCAAAGCTGTTAGCGCCCAGGTAAAAAGTGCTGCAAAAAGTGCTAATAATATTGGGTTAAATTGTAAAAGCCAGTCTAAATTCATGCTTATATTTTTTATTTATTGCAAATTTAATAAAAAGAAGATTAAATTAATATTAACAGTAAGATAATGAATTAATATACTGACAAACAGTGTGTTGAGTAGGCAGTATAAGTGATTTGTGAAATTAATGAAATATGAACTTTGTTTTTTTGTTAAACTTTGTACATTTGCCGAAACGTACAAGTTTAATTAAAAAAATTTATTGTTATGGCATACAAAATTTCTGATGAATGTATTGCATGTGGAACGTGTATTGATGAATGCCCTGTTGATGCAATAGCCGAAGGTGATATCTATGTAATTGATCCAGAGCTTTGTACTGATTGTGGTTCATGCGCGGAAGTTTGCCCGGTAGAAGCTATTTCGATAGACGAATAATTTCCGGACAACATAAAACATTTAAAGCTTGTTCTTAAAGAGCAGGCTTTTTTAATTGACTAAAATCCATTCATTTTCATTAAAACGGTTGGTATTAAAAGTAGAAATCCTAAAATTGTAAGAATTATAATAAAAGGTGCTACCCATTTAAACCACTTTTCGTAGGGAATTCGGGCAATCCCCAGAACACCAATTAGTACGCCCGAAGTTGGGGTAATCATATTTGTAAATCCATCTCCAAACTGAAATGCGACAACAGTAGCTTGTCGCGAGATTCCTATTAAATCAGAAAATTGCGACATCATCGGCATAGTTAAAGCTGCTTTCCCCGAACCTGAAGGGATAAAAATATTCAAGAAAGTTTGAATTAAATACATTACACTTACCGAACCAACTTTCCCCAAATCTTTCATCGATTGCGATACATAATAAAGAATAGTGTCGATTATTTTTCCATCTTCAAGAATAACAATAATTCCACCAGCAAGGCCTACTACCAGTGCAGCAGATAAAATATCTTTTGCCCCTTCAATAAACGATTTGGTAATTTCGTTTGCAGTTTGTCCAACCGCAATTCCCGAAAAAATACCAAGGGCCAGAAAAAGTGTGGCAATTTCCATCACATACCAATTGTAACCCATTACGCCAACAATCAGGAAAACAATAGTAAATGTGAGCAAACTTAAAATGTAATAATGAACAGTTTTGCGAAGGGTTAGAAACCCGGAAAAAATAAATAATCCGGTGCTGATTGGAACAGCTGGGAAGCGGATTTCGCTGTTCCCTATTTTTAAATTTGTAATTGAATAAAAAATTGAAAATAAAATAAGTGCTATCGATAATATAATAAATGATATCCATGCTATTCGCGGAACCGTGAAATTGAAATCTATATTTGTTTTGTCGTTTCTATCTCGCCAGAATTTATCATCATCGTAAACCAATGATTTTTTGGGATCTTTATGGATTTTTGAAGCATACCTTAAAATATATGTAAAACCTACCAGATTTATTATAATCCACATAAAAATCCGGTATTCTATTCCTGAAAATAATGGGATGTTCGATAGTCCCTGCGCAATTCCAACTGTAAACGGGTTTAAAAATGCACCGGCAAATCCGAGTGCAGCTGCCACAAAACATAACGAAACGCCCACAATAGAATCGTATCCCATTGATACAGCAAGTGGAACAAAAATAATGGTAAAAGCAATGGTTTCTTCGCTCATGCCAAAAACAGCCCCAAACAAACTGAATATAAACATGATACCCGTTAAAATAATATTATTGACACCGAATTTTTTTAACAGTTTCGATTTTTCCCATTTTTTTGCAAATTTCAGAAAAGAGTAGATCCCGATGTCGATCGATTTGCTTTCATTCAGGATCCAAAATGCCCCGCCAATCATTAAAATAAAAGCAATAATATTTGCTGTATTTACAAAGCCATCGAAAAAAGCTGAGAATATTTGCCAGGTTTGCATATCGCTTTCAATAAACTGAAACGATTGACTTTTAATCACTTCACGTTCAACACCGTTTACTGTAATTATTTCACGTTCAAATTCACCACCCGGAATAACCCAGGTTAAAACAG
>Ga0233447_1001996_pt1 | contig 15413 bp, 15 predicted proteins | sample SI_124_October20_3_FD_183014 | JGI IMG/M metagenome (GOLD analysis project Ga0233447, IMG submission 183014) | Seawater microbial communities from Saanich Inlet, British Columbia, Canada - SI_124_October2016_135_MG | ecosystem: Environmental > Aquatic > Marine > Inlet | place: Canada: British...
TTTTCGGTTTGTAACATTGAAAACACCAAAAATCACACGAAATCAGCATAAAAAGAACTGTTTTCCTCAAATTAAAAATTTTTTAGTTAATTTGTTCAAAATTCCTTTAGATCGAAACAGTCCGTTATCTCAGATGCGATAATTGAAGTCGTGTGAAAAAGCAATATTAAAGATAGAAAAACCTTTGATTTTATAAGGAGCCTAAACATGAAGCCTCATAATCAGATAAAATTTTTAAGGCAACATATATCGATCAAATTATTTTTTCAACTAATATTATAATAAACTTGTTTTTTCAAAAAAAATCCCTCTCAATTGAGAAAGCTTCCAAACTCCAGTTACCGGTCACGTTACAAACTTTTGATTGGCTATCCCTAAAAGATAAGATCAACTTGCTTATTCCAATCCATGGTAATTTTTCTAGAGGAATACGAGTTATACCAATATGCAAAATTAACTTTACAAAGTAGCCCAAGATCTAGAACATAAATTTTAAATAAATCCTTTTTTATCAGTAAAATTATTCCAAGCCATACAACAACAAGAAACCGAGTTTAAAGCTTTCTAAAACGCTTTTATCAGCTTGTTAAAACCCATAATTCAGGTTGGTTTAGTGTGCCAAGATTGTGCCATAATGAAAAAAGCAGTTAGTGTATTTCACCTAACTGCCTTGTTATCAAAACTCCGGTTATTAGGCACACTTCGAACTTTCGACTGGCTTTTTATATCAGTGTATCTTGCGAATCAACAATTTTCATTAGGAAGCACGATCAAATTTAAGCAACGAATCTGGCAAATAAAGATCTTCTCTCATTCTTTAGCTTCACCAACGATCTATATCTATTTTTCATGTTGCGAATTTCGAAAAAATTTAGCTATTTCTTTTTTCGTTACAATCCCCTGAGCTACCCCTAGAATGATTTCTTGATACTCTGGATCAAAAATAGTGAATTTTTTTTTGTAATTCGAAGCAAAAAAAACCATCGCTGTCATTGAAGCGGTGCGTTTATTACCATCTACAAATGGATGGTTTTGAATAAGATGAAAAAGATACGCTGCAGTTTTATCAAAAATTGTACGATGTAAATCCTTTTCATTAAAACGCGCTTTTGGCATTTCTAAAGCAGACCTCAAAAGCCCTTCATTTAGAATCCCTTTTCGACCTCCATATTCATTTATCAAATCATCATGAACTTCAATAACATATTGATAAGCCATATAATCAATCACAAATCCGCCAAATTTTGCATCAGTTTTTTATGTTGTTTATTTAGCTCTTTGAACTTTTCACGAAACCCATCAAGTTTCGTGTCTAAAACAGACTGAATAACCAGTCCCCCACTAGGGCTAACTGAAATTTGAAAAAGAGCATCTTCCTCAATTCCTGCAGCTTCTAAAATAGCTTTATCTACGACTATTGCACGACTATTGCCATGCTTAACCAAACGTTTTAGCATAATCATCCCTCCTATCCCCGTATCCACAATGTTACTACTAAAATTAATTAAAAACCAGATAATTGCATAACATGTTGATATTCAAAGCAAAACTCATTCACAAAAGAAAGATAGGATGACATAGAAAAGAAACTCCAGTTACTGGTCACGTTAAGAACTTTTGATTGCCTAGACTTTAAAAGCAAACTTTTTAAATTTTTCGGTATAAATTAATATTTTCAATAAACTATTGTTATGACAATCTAAAGTTAAAGTTTAGATAATCTAATGTATAAACATGTACAAAAGGCTATTAACCACTTACATTCAACAACTAGCTAAAAAATATCCTGTAATCACCCTGCTTGGACCTCGGCAATCAGGAAAAACAACCCTTGTTAAAACTGCTTTTCCTAATAAACCTTATGTTAATATGGAAGATGTTGATAATAGATATTTAGCAACTTTAGATCCAAAAAGTTTTATGGAAACTTATCCAGACGGGGCTATTTTGGATGAGGTTCAAAGAACTCCTAATCTCTTGTCATATATCCAGGTACGAGTAGATGAAGTTAAAAAAAACGGAATGTTTATCTTAACTGAAAGTCATCAAGCAGAACTACATTCTGCCGTCTCTCAGTCCTTAGCAGGAGAACATCTCTTTTACGCCTTCTTCCTCTTAGTTTGCAAGAAATGCGCAATTCTAAAATAAAAGATTCGTTAGAAGAGATTATTCTAAAAGGTGGCTAACCAAAGATTTACAAAGGAAATTTACCTATATCTAATGCTTATAGTAGTTATTTTCAAACTTATGTAGAACGTGACATTAGACAACTTTTACAAGTAAAAGATATTATTTTATTTGAGAGATTCATCAAATTGATAGCAAGTAGAATTGGTCAATTAGTGAATTATGCAAGCCTCGCTTCAGATGTCGGCGTATCCGCAGTTACAATAAGGGAATGGATTTGTGTTTTAGAAGCTACTTATGTCCTAGTTCGATTAGAACCATATTTTGAAAATTTTGGCAAAAGACTTATTAAATCTCCAAAAATATATTTCACAGATACAGGACTCGCTTGTTATCTTCTTGGCATAGATTCTGTTGAACAATTAACTAAAGATTCCCTTTATGGGAATCTATTTGAAAATTGGGTCATTATAGAATTAATGAAAGCTAGATATAATCAAGCAATTGATCCTCGACTTTATTTTTATAGAGATATTTCAGGAAAAGAAATTGATTTATTATTTCAGCAAGGTAGTCAGCTTATTCCAATAGAAATTAAAAGTAGTAAAACTTTTTCTTCCTCTTTTTTAAATGGATTAAAATATTTTCATGAACTAGCCCCCAAAAAAGCTAAAGAAGGAACTGTTATATATGGAGGAAAAAAATCTCAAAAAATAAAAAACTTTCAATTATTAGCTGTTGAAAACTGCTCTCAATTAATGTCTAGCAACTAAACAAAAAAAAGACAGTTAAAAACCATCTTTCTAACTGTCTTTCCTTATAGAGAACTCCAGTTACTGGTCAGGTTACGAACTTTTAACTGGATAGATTTAAAAGGGAAATTCAAAAATTCATTCTTTTTCTATTAATTCCACCTCTTGATCTTTTGTTATTTGATTTAAAAAATTAGAACTTGTAACAACTTTTTTACCTGATTTTTTTTCTAAGTCTTTTCTAGCTCTGCCAGCAACGCTTCCGCCTTCTTTAGCAGCTTTTTTATTTTCCTTAAATCCTGTAGCATTTTTTTGAACTGCAATTTCTGTTGTCGAAGCCTCTCCAAGCATTGAAAAAATTAATTCAAGATCATTCATATGATCTCTTAGATTTTCTTTTTTAAGACTTTTTAATTTTTTATGCTCTGATGGTATTAATCCAAAGGTAGCCTTTGAAATTTCAGCTGTTAATATTGCATATTCTTTATCTTCTTTAACTCCCCTTTTTTCCCATTCATTAGTTAGTTTTTCCCTAATTGCAATTCCTCGCATTCTCTTTTCGATCCAATCATCTGGATATCCTTTAGCTTTATAAATCGCTCTTGTTCGTTTAGTCGCAAGTTCTGGATCTTCTATTTCTTGTACTCTTTCGTATCCCACTTTTGCAAGCCACCTTTTAAAAGGTTCAGCTTTAGGAGATGGAATAGATTGAATTATTCTGAAAATAGTTTCCGTATTTGCTGTATCTGTTATATATTTTTTTCCATCTGAAGATTCCAATTTCAGTTGTACGATTTTTTCGTACAACTGATTAAATCCTTCATCTTCAGAAAGTTTTATTTTCAAATCAGACCAATATCTTCTAGGATTTGCACTTTCTGTTAAAACTTGAATAATATCTGTTATTGAAAAAAACCACTCATCATCATGAATTATTTTACGGATTTGCTTTCCTTTAAAAATAGCAATTTTTGAACTTTTTGGAAGTTGATTAATCACAACTTAACCTCACAATTATTTGTAAAATGTTAAAATTGTAATATTAAAAAATTTTAAAAAAAAGAGTTTTATGTCCAAGTAACAAAAAAACGCCTCTATTTAAAGAGGCTCAAAACTCCAGTTACTGGTTACATTACGAACTTTTAACTGGTTAGATTTTAAAGGGAGATTCAAAAAATCATTCTTTTTATATTAATTCATTTTTTTCAATAAAAGAAATTTATTGAAACGCTAATTAACTAAAAGCCAAGAACTTAGCCATAGCTAATATGTCTATTAAATATAGACATATTAGCTAATTTGACAATAAATCCATAAAGTCGATAAAATATAGACATAGTGGAGAATAAAATGAATGTAATGAAAAATCTTCGCAACAAAGCTAAAACCGAAGAACTAGACTACCTTTTGATAATGAATTGTTTATCTTCTTATAAACAGCCAAGAGATAAGCTCACTAAATTATTAAAAACTAATCAATTAATTAGAATTAAAAAAGGCATCTATATTTTTGGAGAAGAATATAGAAATAGACCTTATAGTTTAGAAATATTAGCTAATCTAATATATGGACCTTCATACATTTCATTTGAATATGCTTTGGCATATTACAATCTTATACCGGAAAAGGTAATGCGAATAACAAGTGCCTGCAGCAAAAGAATAAAACAATTTACAACTTCTGTTGGAAATTTTGTATATTATTATGTAACTCCTTTAAAATATTCTGTAGGGATAAAAATAGAATCAATAGATGAAAATTCCAATTTCCTAATTGCAACAAAGGAAAAGGCTCTAGCTGATTATCTTGCAAGAATCAAATCCTTTAATAATAAAGATGATCTATCTGAATATCTAATTGAATCTATGAGAGTTGATCTAAAAGAATTCCAAAAATTTAATATTTCTTTAATGGAAGAAATTTCAAAAACATATAATAACAAAAATGTAGATCTATTATGTCAAATAACAAAAAATCACTAGCTCCTGAAGCTATATTTCAGATGTTAAAACGCTATGAATTAAACAGTATAAATGATTATAAAAATGCTATTAAAGAAATCGTTCAGGAAATTTCTCTTTTAGGATTATGGAGAGCAAAATTTTTTGAAAAAGCTGCCTTTTATGGAGGTACCGCTCTTAGAATCTTATATAAATTAGATAGATTTTCGGAAGATTTAGATTTTTCTCTTTTAAAACCAAAGAAAAATTTTGATTTATCAAAATATGAAAAAGCTATTAAAGACGAACTTGAAAGTTTTGGTTTTACAGCAATAGTTGAAAAAAAGAAAAAAACAAAACAAAGTCCCATTAATTCAGCATTCATAAAATTAAATACAATAAAGCATATGCTTTTAATAGGTCTTCCTAAAGGATTGGATAAAAGTATTCATCCTGAAGAATTAATAAAAATACGTTTAGAAGTAGATACTGACCCTCCTAAAGATGGCGGCATAACTGAAAATTCTATACTATTATTGCCTTATCCTTTTTCTATTAAGACTTTTCGAATAGAAGATTTGTTCGCAGGCAAAGTTCATGCAGTTCTTTGCAGAGAATGGAAAGGAAGAGTTAAAGGAAGAGACTGGTATGACTTAATTTGGTTTATTTCAAGAAATGTTTCCTTAAATATTGAATATTTAAGACAACGTATGATTCAAAGCAATTATTGGGACAAAAATCAAAAAATGACAAAAGATCAACTTTTAGCCATTTTCGATAAAAAAATATCTTCATTAGATATTAAGTCAGCAAAAAATGATATTATCAATTTTATAAATGATTCATCTGTAATCGAACTTTGGTCAAAAGATTTTTTCAAAACAATTGTTAGAAAAATTAATATTTTATAAAAAAAACCTCTCGAATTTAGAGGTGATATTAAAAAAACTCCGAGTGCAAGATTCGAACTTGCGACCAATTGATTAACAGTCTTGAAAACTAAGCTATAAAAACTGCTAAGAATTACCTTAAATCTACCAAAACTACATAGAGTAAAAGAACAAATAAAATACTTCAAGGTAAAGATAGTCAAGAAAGTGAAATTCTTGTCTATGAAAGGTTATTTAAAATTACGGCTATATTACGGCATTTTTATAAATGTAAGATTAGAAATATTAGTAGTTTCATATATCAGATATATGCTAAAGAACAACTAATACGATAATCAAAAAATAGCTTTTTAAGATGAGTTTTTACATTTGTTTCGATAAGGACGGACAGCGAAACCAAATACTCCTTCAGGAGCAGATTGTTCCATCTAAAGGAAGCGTTTTGATAAATCATAAATACTATTTGCTTCATGGAACTCCTTCACAAATTCAGTGGCTTAAAGAAAAACTTCCCGAGCTTTCATCAAATTCCGACATTTCTATTGAGGAACTAAAGAGTCGGATTGAACCAGAAATAAAGAATTTTTCTTGCTCAACAACAATGGCTACGCATACTGTAAGCATGTCCAAGCTCCGGAAACAAGATCGAGAAAAACGCCTATTGAACCTTATGGAAAAAGCCTGGATTCCAGGCATGTCAGTGGCCGTCGTTTTTGATAGCCAAGTTGCATGGACCGAAGCTTTAGGAGTTGCTAATTTTGAATCTAAAGAAAAGGTAACAGATCATACGATGTTTGAGGCCGCCTCGTTAAGCAAACCATTATTTGCTTACATAGTGCTAAGTTTAGCGGAAAGAGGCGAGTTTGATTTAGACAAACCCCTTTATGAAATTCTACCTTCGTATAAAGGCATGGAACGCGATCCTCGACATATGAAGTTGACAGCAAGGCTGGTTTTATCCCATCGAACTGGATTGCCCAATTGGGGAAAAGCACCGTTAGAATTTCAGTTTACCCCTGATGAAGGTTTTGGCTACTCAGGAGAAGGTTTTGTTTATTTACAAAAAATTATAGAAATGATTACTGGCAAGAAACTTGAAGAGATCGCTAGAGAAGAAGTTTTTGAGCCTCTAGGAATGACAAGTAGTCGTTATTCATGGGAAGAAGGTGAGGAAATGCCAGCATTAGCCTTTGGTCACAATGAAACATACACTGTTCAACGAAAGAGAATCCCCCATGAAGGGAATTCTGCTGCTAGCTTGCATACTACAGCCGGTGATTATGCTCGTTTCCTTGTAGCTTGGCTTGGCAATAAAAGATTAATGAGAGCCTTTTATGTTCCACCTGGTGAAAATAAAATAGACTGGGGTCTCGGGATAGGAGTGCAAAAAACAGAGAAACGAACCATTGCCTTCCAATGGGGTGATAATGACTCTTTTAAAAGCTTTGTTGCTATTAATCCCAATGACAGATCTGCAATCGTATATTTTACTAATAGTACTAATGGGTTAGCAATCTGTCGTAAAATAGCAAATGAAGCGGTTGGAGACATAAGTCAAGCCTTTGATTGGTTATCGAAAACTTGTGGCTATGAAAGTTGTGATACACCGGGTTATCTTGAAAGACACCAAGGATTAGCCTCCGCTAAGCAAGGAAATTACCCAGAAGCAATTGCGTATTTTGAAAAAGCTATAGAAGCCGATTCAGATGATAAAAAAAGTCAGCATTATATTGAGGTAATTACAGATTTGATACATGTAATAGATAAGCCATTAATGATATCGAAAGAAGTGTTGCAACGATATGAAGGTAGATATGGTCCTTGGCGATTAAAACTAGAGAATGACAAGCTTATAGGTTATTTTAACGAAAAAAAAGGAGATATGCTAATCCCTCTTACAAAAAATTCTTTTATCCTCAAAGAAAGCCTGGAAAGAATAGTGGTTTATGCAGATGATGATCCAAGAATTAAGGTTTACCTCATAGATGGTCATGTAATGACAGATAGACGCAAAGCAGACGATTAATTATTAACCTAATTGTGTTTACCCACCTCATAACAATAGGATAATTGGCTATTAAAGATATTTGCATTTTATTGTGATACTGTAGCAGAAACAAAAAAGGCAGTTAAAAATCGTCTTTCTAACTACCTTTTCTTAAAGAAAACTCCGAGTGCAAGATTCGAACTTGCGACCAATTGATTAACAGTCAACTGCTCTACCGCTGAGCTAACTCGGAATATTAATTATCCATGTTAATAAAACAACCCATTAATTGCAAATCTTTTGCATGTTAATAAAACAAAAAAAATGTTACCGTCTACTATGAACAACGGTAAAGATATGGAACAAATTCAAGGATACATAGAAAATATAATATTTTCCAACGAAGATAATGGATTCACAGTAGCCAAAATCAAGGAAGAAAACAAATATAAACATACTTGTATCGTAGGACACTTCTCAGAGGTTAAACCAGGAGAGTCCATCAAATGCGAAGGCAAATGGATTACTCATTCAAGCTATGGAATGCAATTTGAAGTAGAAAATTATCATATCTATGCCCCTTCTGACATTTTAGGTATTCAAAAATATTTAGAATCGGGACTTGTCAAAGGAATCGGTGCTGTTTATGCCAATAAAATAGTTGAAAAATTTAAAGAAAACACTTTAGAGATCATCGACCTTTCTCCCCACAGATTATTAGAAATACCAGGGATTGGACCTAAAAGAATAGAGCAAATTATCCAATGTTGGGAAGCTCAAAAAAAAATTAGAGAAGTTATTATTTTTCTAAAATCTTATAACATTAGCCCTTCTTTTGCACAAAAGATCTTCAAAACCTACAGCGATAAAAGTATAGAAATCATAAAAGAAAATCCTTATCAATTAGCCAAAGACATTACAGGTATTGGCTTTAAAATAGCAGATACTATTGCCATAAAAATGGGATTTGAATTTCATAGTAATAAAAGAATTAAATCCGGAATTGAATTTGTTCTTTGGGAACTAACAAATTCAGGACATACATGTTTCCCTGAAGATGATTTTTTAAAAGAATCTGCTAAGACATTAGATGTTTCACAAGAAGAAGTTCTATCTACCCTAAATAACATGATAGAAGAAAAACTTATAATCAAAGCTTTTCTCCCCAAACAGAATAAATCTTTTATCTGGTTAAAAGCCCTATATTCTTATGAAATGGCAATAGCTCTTGAACTAAAACGACTATCTCTTTGCGACTCCAATATAAGAAGCATTGCAACAGACAGAGCTATCTCCTGGGCCGAAGAACAAATGAACATGTCATTTGCTCCTCAACAAAAATTAGCCATAGAAAAAGGGGTTAGCGAAAAAGTTCATATTATTACTGGAGGACCCGGTACAGGAAAAAGCACTATCACCAATGCTATAATTAAAATATCAGAAAAATTAACTAATAAAATAATTCTAGCAGCTCCAACGGGAAGAGCAGCTAAGAGACTTTCTCAAATAACAAAAAAAAGAGCATCTACAATTCATTCACTTTTAGAATATGATTTTACTACAGGAGGTTTTAAAAAAGGAAAAGACAATCTCTTGAAATGCGAACTTCTCATCATAGATGAAGCTTCTATGATCGATACTTTTTTAATGCATAGCCTTTTAAGATCTATACCTGACGAAGCAAGAGTTGTTTTTATAGGAGATATAGATCAGCTTCCAAGTGTTGGCCCTGGATATATTTTAAAAGATATAATCGAATCTGAAACAATCAACATGACAAGGCTAAATGAAATTTACAGACAAGCAGAAGGTTCGAAAATAATAATTAATGCTCATAAAATAAATGCCGGAGAAATGCCGGAATTTACAGACAACAAACCATGGCAAGATTTTCATTTTTATGAAATCAAAGAAATTGAAGAGATTGAAAAAATAATACTAGACCTTATTACAAAAAAATTACCGGAAACAAAAAAGCTAGACCCTTTCAAAGATATACAAGTTCTTTCTCCCATGAGAAAAGGTAAAATCGGAGCTGACAGTTTGAACATAACCCTTCAACATGCTTTAAATCCAAGCTCCAGACCTCTTATAAAAGGAGGGAAAAGATTTCATCTAGGAGATAAGGTCATGCAAATAAGAAACAATTACACTAAAAATGTATACAATGGAGATATCGGAAAAATTACTCTCATAGATCCAATAGAACAATGTGTTTTAATAAACTTTGATAATAATGTTATAGACTATGATTTTTCAGAACTAGATGAAATATCCCTGGCATATGCTGTATCTGTTCATAAATACCAAGGCAGTGAATGCCCCTGTGTCGTAATACCGATTCATACAGCTCATTTCAAGCTTTTATATCGCAATCTTTTGTACACTGGAATAACTCGTGGTAAAAAGCTGGTAATACTAGTAGGAACAAAAAAAGCTATAGCTATAGCTGTAAAAAATAATGAAGTTCAAAAAAGACACACAGGACTCGAGGAATGTTTAAGAAATAGTTATATTTCAAATTCTACTCAAGTAGTTTTACCTGGACTTAAGTTTTAATAAATGAAGTTCTGTTATTTTTTTCTATATTATTTATCTTACGAAAACCATTTCGCTAATTGAGGGAAATTAATCAAATCGTCAATTCTCTTTTTATAAATATCTCTCACCTTTTCTAAGGCTAAATGTCCTGAATAAGAACCAATAAAAGCTCCTAAAATAACACATGCAGATATAAACGAAACAGTCCCGAAGGGAACCAAACAGAAAAATGCTGTAAGAGTAATCACAGCTATAGCCAATAAGGTAATAGAAACATACTTAGCAATATTAGAAATTTTATTATAATTTTTTAGCAAAGTTGAGCTATCTAATGCAGATGATTTATAATTTTTGTCTTCACTAACCCTAAAACTCTCGCTATCAGCCGATAAAGATTTTACTATAGACATTTTATCTCCCTAGCTTTAAGAAAATGTTTCTTCAATAACAATTGTACATAAAATTACAATTTTACAACATAATAATATTTATTATTAATATAAATAAAAAACTAATAAAAATATATTTAGAAAAATAACTTTTACATAAATAACAAATAAAAAATTATAAAAATATAAGATGTTTTTCTTTTATTTACAGTGCTGCTTCAATTTAATCATCTCAGACAAACCAGGGGTATTTCGAATATAACAATCAACTTCTGTTATAAATATAGAAATCCTTATATGAACAGCTTTTATTTTCTGTTGAGTCTCTTCTGTTGCAACGCTTAACAACCCTTTCTCTGGATCAAAATATTTTTTTATTAGAGCGTTAAACCTTTTTTGAAACTTAGAAAGTTCATAACTTTCTGTATGAAAGAATTCATATGCACGATATAAAACTATATTACCCGATTCATCTAATTCCCACTCAAGATTTGATAAAAAACTTTTAATCCTACCAATACAAACCTGCATTTGTTTAATAGCATTTTCACGATCTGTTGAGCATTTATTATCAGTAGGGAAATTTTTCTCATCAAATAATTTATCAATATCAAATAGCAAGCCCGGTACAGCACCAGTAGACATATAAAACCTTCTTTTGATAAAAAAATATTTGCAATTATTAAGAAACTTCTGCTCCAGGAGATAAATCTGAGAAAAATGGCAATTCCACATCATCATCAGACTCTCCACCAGCTATAATCATCCCCTGACTTTCGATCCCCATGATTTTGGTAGGTTTTAAATTAACAAGAACAATAACTTTTTTTCCTAAAAGATCTTCTATAGAAAAAGCTTTTGCTAACCCTGATACTATTTGTCTTTTTTCTGTTCCAATATCAACTTCCAATAACAATAATCTTTCACTTTTCTCAACTTTTTCAACTTTTAGAATCTGACCAACTCTCATGTCTAATTTAGCAAAATCGTCGTATTTAATCTGATCTTTAAAATTGTTTTCTTCTTTTAGACTCATAATATCCTTTTCTATTTCTTCATCTTCAATTTTTTTAAATAATATTTTAGGTTCTTGCAAAATCTGACCTGCGACCATCTCACTTCTATTAATTTCATTCCATTCCTGCTTAGCAAGCTCGTCATTGAACCCAATTAAATTCCAGATAGTTTGAGATGTTTTAGGAATGACAGGGCAAGACACCAGTGCCAATCTCTTTATACACTCAATGCTAAGACCTATTGTATTATACATATCTTGAAATGTAGCTTCACTCTTAGAACTAACCCAAGGTTTCTTAGCATCAAAATAAACATTACCAAGCTGTGAGAGTTCCATAATAAGCTGAGTTACTTTTCTTAAATGAAAATTCTCATAAGCACATGATATTTCATTTACAAGAACTGTCATTTGATTTAAAAATTTTTTATCTATTTGATCTAGATCATGAACCTTAGGTTGTTTACCAAAACACTTATTTTTCGCAAATGTAAGTGTTCTATGAATAAAATTACCAAATTTTCCTACAAGTTCACTATTTACACGCATTTGAAAATCTTTATAAGAAAAGTCAGCATCAGAATTCTCAGGAGCATTTGCCATAAGATAATATCTAAACTCGTCAACAGTATATTTTTTCAAAAACTTATCTATATCGATATACCAGTTTTCAGACTTTGAAAACTGTTTACCTTCTAACATTAAAAATTCATTAGCAGGAACGTCATCAGCAAGCTTATAAGGTTTATTCTGCCCCATGATCATGGCAGGAAAAAATATAGTATGAAAAGGAATGTTGTCTTTACCAATAAAATGCACAAGTTTTGTTTTTGGATCTAACCAGTAGTCTTTCCACTTTTCAGGATCACCTATTTTCTCAGCCCATTCCATACATGCTGAAATATATCCTATAGGAGCATCAAACCAAACATATAACACTTTCCCCTCAGCATTTTCAATAGGAAGAGGAACTCCCCAATTAGAATCTCTTGTTATAGACCTTGGTTTTAAATCTTTAATATACGGCAAAATGAAATTTAGAACGTTTTGCTTCCAGTTGTTTTTATTATCAAGCCAGGAAACAAGTTTTTCTTTAAATTTATCAAAACGTAAGTACCAGTGTTTCGTCGGTTTTAAAGTTAAAGGAGTTAAAGAAACTTTAGACTTTGGATTTTTCAAATCATTAGAATCGTAAGTAGCTCCGCATTTCGTACACTCATCCCCTCTAGCATTTTCATATCCACATTTAGGACATGTTCCTAAAACATATCTATCTGCTAAAAACTTATTTTCTTTTTCAGAAAACAGATGGTTTTCCACCTTTTCTTCTATATATCCATTTTTAAGCAAATCTAAGAAAAACTCTTGAACAATCTTTTTATGACCTTTCCATGTAGTCCTAGAATAATTATCAAAAGAAAAATCAAGCTTTTCAAAAAGCTTTAAATTCTGATTATGGAAATGATCTACATACTCTTGAGGAGATTTTTTAGCTAACTCTGCATTTAATGTAATAGCAAAACCATATTCATCAGATCCCGAAACATATAAAACATCTTTTTTCTGCAACCTTTGATATCTAGCATAACAATCTGCAGGCAAATAAGCTCCTGCTATATGTCCAGGATGCAAACTCCCGTTAGCATATAAAAGAGCCGATGTTATTAATATTTTTTCACTCATTATTCTGCTTTTCTAAATTTTGCTTTTCTAAATTTTCTTTAGACACTTCTCTAAGTTCATCTAATATTTCTTTTAAAGATGTCTGCTCTTCATGAGCAACTTTATCTCTAGCAATACTAATAGCTAAACTAGCTAAATCAAAGTTGTTCTTATATCCCTTTTTCAGCTCTTCATTTGTTAATTTATCCATTTTCCCTCTTAATTATTGTTTTATTTCACATTCTTCTGTTATTAAAATAGATCTTAGTTTTTCATAGGCAATCTTAAGATCATCATTTGTAATTTCATAATCATAAAAAACAGCAGTATTCATCTCTTCTTCAGCCTTGCTAAGCCTTAATTCAAGAACTTGTGTAGATTCTGTATTTCTCTTTTTTAATCTATTTTTTAATTCTTCAAAATTTGGAGGCTTAATAAAAATTAAAGTAGCAGGTATCTTATTATCTCTTACCTGCATAGCCCCTTGAGTATCTATCACTAAAAGAACATGTTTTCCTACTGAAAGCATATTTTCAACATATTCTTTAGATGTACCATAATAATAATTAAAAACCTTCGCATATTCTAAAAATTCATCATTACCTATCATTTGTTGAAAAGTTTTCTCATCTACAAAATGATAATCAATGCCATTAACTTCATTTGCTCTTTTAGGTCTTGTAGTATATGAAACACTTCTTACAACGCAATCAAACTCACTTTGCAACATATTAGACAAAGTTGTTTTTCCTGTTCCAGCAGGAGCACTGATTACAAAGAAAAGACCTCTAGGAAGATTACCTAATAATTTAACACTACTCAATGTTTTGTACCTGCTCTCTTATTTTTTCTATTTCGCTTTTAATGTTTACAACAAGCAATGAAATATCTTGATCAGAAGACTTAGATCCTATCGTATTAATTTCCCTCATCATCTCTTGAATTAAAAAATCCATTTTTCTTCCAACAGCCGCTTCAGAATCATCTATAATATTATTAAATTGCTTGATATGAGACTGAAAACGAGTTATTTCTTCAGAAATATCTACTTTTTCAGCAAAAATGGCTATCTCTTTTACAAGCCTTTCATCTTCTTTATTTTTTTCTAAATATTCTTCTAATTTTTCTAAAAGTTTCTCTTTTAATTTTTTTACAACATTAGGAGATAACTTTTTTATCTTTTTCATATCGTCAGATAAAATCAACAATCTTTTTTTGATATCTTCAGATAAAGCCAAACCTTCTTGAGCTTTCATATTTTGAAGATTATCAATAGCCTCTTGAACACATGTTATTATTTTTTTTAAATAATACTCTTGATCTTTAGCACTACTTATCTGAGGCAAACAAAAATACTGTTTTATCAAAAAATTCAGATCTATTTCATCTTCTTCAAAACAAAGGTCTTTAGCTATTTCCGTCCATTTGCTTTTCAAGGTTTTTAGAATTGTTACATCTGGGATGCAAGAGGTTATATCAGTTGAATCTGCAACAAGATTTAGTCTTAGAGTAATTTGACCTCTAGCGAGGTTTTTAGCTAAAAATTTTTTCAATTCAATTTCAAAAGAAAAAAATTCTCTTGGCATAAGAATAGATGTTTCTAAAAATTTTCGATTAACAGACTGAACTTCTGCCACCAATTTACCTTTTTTAGTAGGTATAGATCCTCTTCCAAAACCTGTCATGCTCTTTAACATCTTTCTTTGCCCTATTATAACTTTCTCTATACAATCATTTTACAGAGAAAAAAAGGTAAAAGCAAGGCTTTATTAATATGGCCCTTTACAAAACACATGTCAAATTTAATGTTATATTCACTTTCCCTATATCTATTTTTTTACTTCTGTATTTTTTTAAACCTTCTTTTAAAGAAACCATTTTCTTTTCCTCTAGTTTTTTATATGCAACCCTTTTTATCAAGGACGGCGTAATACCCTTGTCTTTATCCATGGGGATATAAGCCGCCCCCCCCTTTTAGTATATTGTATGACATGTTACTGTGTAACCATGAAAATTGTAAAGCGTGCATACAAATATAGATTTTACCCAACAGAGGAGCAAATAACACAGCTCTCTCATTCATTTGGCTGCTCCAGATTTGTTTACAAT
>Ga0233447_1002003_pt1 | contig 15361 bp, 18 predicted proteins | sample SI_124_October20_3_FD_183014 | JGI IMG/M metagenome (GOLD analysis project Ga0233447, IMG submission 183014) | Seawater microbial communities from Saanich Inlet, British Columbia, Canada - SI_124_October2016_135_MG | ecosystem: Environmental > Aquatic > Marine > Inlet | place: Canada: British...
CAGAAAACAACAAAATTATTTGCCTAAATTTGGCCTCTGAAATACGTGAACGAATTACATACTTATTTTTTACTTTCATGACGGTACTTTAACAGGTTTTTAAACATGCTTAAGTTGTCATGACCCTATTTTTTTATTAATTTGAGCCAATTGCCACTCTTCATTTCTAAACCAATTTATTTTATACATATCTGGATTAGATAAAAACAACTTTTCCACTTCATCTCTACTTGCTAGATTTCCAAGAATTCTGCGCACAGATTCTAGTAACCAGTAATCTTCCTCATAATCTAAGGTTAGGCGCATCTTTGTAATATTTTCCCTAGTCACAGGCAATATTTTAGTTTTTAGATCTGGCACTTTTTCCATGTAATACCACATCATTTCTGTGTCAGTATCTTTATCTAATCCGTTGCATGTTTTTTTAACAATGTCAGTTGTTAAGGAGTAGCCAACACTTGCGCTACCAGCAGATGATGTTTCGGTAGGTTCAACCATGTCAAGTTTTTCTTCTTGTAACATTCTCATGCTACTCTTCATTTCATCGCCATCAAAGAAGGGGTCATCCGCATCAATTGTATGAAACATATCCACATCGTAATGTATTGCGCAATCAAGCCACCTCTGTAATTTATTATCTAAAGAGCCTCGATAACACTTCACTCCTTCTTTATTTGCAATCTCCTCAATAACGTCGTCCTCTTTAGAAGTGCTTGTACATACAATGGGCTCGATATCATACGAAACTGCCCTACGGATAATATGATTTAGAACTGTCGATTCACCAAAGGGTAATAAACATTTCTTAGGCAATCTAGTTGAACTGGTGCGTACTGTGATAAAACCCGTCACCTTTACTGTGTTATTCATACAAACTAACTTTGTTTCCAATATAAGTGCTGGCGAAGATTTTCTGCAATTGGCGCTTCAGCTTCATAAGTTCGCTTCACACCATCACCCATCGCCTTTTCAATTTTGCGTACCGCCCCCACAAGGTTCTGAAAACCTCCCTGCTCTACAGATGCGGACTGATCAGAGCCATACATCGCTCTATCAAGTGTTATATGTCGCTCTAAAGAAGTGATATTTAGCGCTGCAGCAGCATATGAAACAGCAAGACCAACTTCATGTCCGCTATACCCTACATCACATTGGTATTTCTCTCTCAAAGTATTAATCATATTCAAATTTGCATCCTCATCTTTCATCGGGTAAGTAGATACAGTGTGCATTAATTCAAATGAGCAATTGGCTTTCTTAAATACATCTACCGCTTTATCAATATCATCATAAGTTGTCATACCTGTTGAAATAAAAGTATGCTTACCTTCACTAGCAATTTCTTTTAATAATTCTGTATGCACTATCATCGCTGAGGCAACCTTATTATATTTAGAATTAAATTGGCGTAAAAATTTTTGCGAATTGACATCCCAAGCAGATGCAAACCATTCAATGTTTTTTTTCTTACAGTAGCTTTCAATTTCTTGATAATCATCCGCATCAAACTCTAAACCCATTTTTTGCTCCCTTTGAGTTACCCCCCAAGGGCTTTCTCTATGGGAATCTAAAAATTCCTGTGTATACACTTCATTAATATCTCTTTTTTGAAACTTAACGGCATCACAACCTGAATCCACTGCAACATCAATTAACTTTTTGCAAATCGACATGTCTCCATTGTGGTTAATCCCAACTTCTGCCACTATAAAAATACTCATTAATTACTCCTTATATAAAAGATCAATAAAATCTAAACCAAAAATATCCTCTAACAACTCTCTCACAATACCAAGCCCTCCGTTTGTCTTTAGCACAATGCTCGATATCTGTTTAATCTTCTCATGACTGTCTGCTGGACATGCAGTATACCCACATAGATTCATAACCCGATAATCATTCAAATCATTACCTACGTACAGGATATTTTCTATCTTACAGTTTTCTTTTTTGACAATCTCTTGAATTCCTGCAACCTTGTTTTCAACACCTTGTAGTGCTGATATTTGAAGTTTTTGTGCACGGGCACTTACTACAGTATTTTTTTCTGTTGAAAGAATATAGGCTGACTTATTTAATTTTCGAAGTGCGTCAAATGCTAATCCATCACCACGACTACAACTAACAGACTCTTTTCCATTTTGATCTAGATACACCATATTGTTTGTCAAAACACCATCAAAATCAAAAACAAAAACATCTATATTGTCAATATTTATCATTTTTATTTTTGTAAGTTAATATAGCCAGAGTCAAGCAACTCATCCTCTATAAGCTCCATTAACGCATGCCCTGCTGTAATGTGCGACTCTTGAATCCTGCCTGTATTATTGCTTGGTACAACGAAAGCTTCATCACAATATCTAAGCGCCTCTCCGCCCTTAGAGCCTAGAAACCCAAATACAAGAATCCCTATTTTTTTAGCAGCTCTCATTGCTGCAATAATATTTTTAGAGTTTCCTGAAGTTGTAATGGCAATCAATACATCTCCCTCATGGCCTAGTGTTTTCACTAATCTTTCAAAAAGATGATCATACCCGAAATCATTTCCACAGGCAGTAATAGTTGATGTGTCTTGCGCAAGCGCGATGGCAGGAATACCCTCTCTATTATTATTCGGCCTTAGTCGGATAAGCATTTCTGCTGCCAAATGCTGTGCATCAGCGGCAGATCCACCATTGCCACAAAGTATCAATTTACCCCCTTCTTGAATTGCTTTTGTCGATAACAAGCCCATAGATACAAGACTCTTAACAATTCCAGAGTCTATCACTTGAGTTTTAACTTTTATCGACTCCTGAAACAACTTTTCAATATTTTCTACCTTATTATGCATCTTCTATTAGCTCCTTATAGCTTCCCACCGCCGTAACTCTTCCATCCTCTAGTTTATAAATACGATCACAATGCTTGAGTGTAGTTAGTCTATGTGCAATTACAATCATAGTTTTTTTGCCTTTTAATTGATCAATCTCTTTTACAATTTCTTGCTCTGTCTCATTATCCAATGCACTGGTTGCTTCATCCATAACTAGGACATCTCTCCCATGATAAAAAGCTCGTGCCAATGCTACTCTTTGGCGCTGCCCTCCAGATAAGCGAACACCGCTTTCTCCTAAGATAGTATTGACACCTAGTGGAAGCCGTTCAACCACCTCTGTTAATTTTGCTTGACGCAATGATTCTTGAATTTTGTCATCATCTATCTCGTCATTATTCACACCAAGTGCAACGTTATGACGAAGTGTATTATCAATTAAAAAAACTTGCTGGGGAAGATAGGCAACTTGAGATTGCCATTGCTGCATTGCAACTTTAAATTCCTTTCCATTATACTTTATGCTGCCTTGTTGTGGCTCAAGCAGGCCAAGAAGCATGTCGACCAATGTTGTCTTCCCTGAGCCAGATGCTCCAATCAATCCTATGGATTCGCCAGCTTTTATTTCTAATGAAATTTTATTCAAAGCTTTATCTTTAGATTGATGATAAGCAAAGCTTACGCAGTCTAATTTTAATACTTGAAACTGTTCTAATACTTGACTAGGAGTAGGATTACACCCTTTACTTAACAACTCTTTCATCTGACACTGATCATTATATAGCCTTAATACAGCGTCACGACTATATCGTAATTGCATTAGACTGCTAACTAGAGTATTTACAGCAGGAAAAAGTCTTAAGGACGCTACACCAAATACACCTAATGTAGGAATCAGTGTATTAATGTTATTTTCCAATAATAAACTTATTAAAACAAAGAATACAACAAAACTCACCATCGTTAACTCTAAAATGTATTTAGGCGCCATGGATAATGTCAATGCTTTCGTACCAAAAAATGCCTGGTCTTTTGCACCCTGACGCACTGCTTGGTAAAAATATAATTCTTTTCCAAGTATTCTAATTTCTTTCAACCCCTCTATTCCTTCACGCACCCCTTGTATTGTTGCTGTAGAGGCTTGATTAACCTTCTCTCCGTATGTTTTCAGATTATCACGAAAGAAAGTATCATTTAAGAAAACTATAATTCCAAGTAAAAGAAGAAGAAGGGTCAATGCGAAAATATCCTGCCAAGCAAGAAAAATTAAAATAAAAAATGTCACAATTCCGTCACTTATTGTACGCAATAAAGGCAATACTACCTGACTTGAATATTGGGCGGTTAATTGCTGAATACTATAAATATATTCAGAACTATTGCGACGAATATATTCAGAATATGGGAGTGATTGATATGCATGCATCAAAAATGATTTAAGCCTTACTTGTTGATCTTCACTAAACTGGATAATTTCCCTATTAATCCATATTGCGAAAATAGTTTTCGCGCCAAAAACCCCTAATAAGATATAACCAAGAGCAAGTAACAAAGACTCTCTATCTTTTAAAAATCCAAACATGTCTCCGAATTTATTAATAGCATCATAAGAGGTACTTCCATCCATAACCAATGAAATATAAGGCCCCATTAGCCCTATACTTGCCAAATCCAAAACGGACAATGTAATAAAAAATAAAATAAGACGGGGTACTTTTTTCCTTTCAGAATCAAGAAGCTTAAGTATTGGTTTAAAATATGTGATCATTGTTCAACTATAATATTAATATTTTGACCCTTTTAAAATCAAAATATGTTCAAATTAAAATATATTATTACATACTTAAGAAAATATGAAAGGAATTATTCTAGCAGGCGGATCAGGAACGCGCCTATACCCCCTTACCAAAGCTGTATCAAAACAGTTAATGCCGATTTACGACAAGCCAATGATTTATTATCCATTATCGGTTTTAATGTTGGCTGGTATTCAAGAGGTGCTTATCATCTCTACACCAGAAGATTTACCAAGATTTGAACAGCTGTTGGGCGATGGTTCCGATATTGGCATGAAGTTTGAATACATTGTACAACCATCTCCTGATGGCCTCGCACAAGCATTTATCTTAGGTAGAGACTTTATTAGCAATGATGATGCTTGTTTGATTTTAGGTGACAATATTTATTATGGCCACGGCATGACTGACATGCTAGCTAATGCCGTATCAAATGCAAAGGATAAAAACATGGCAACTGTATTTGGTTATCATGTGCACGATCCTGAGCGTTATGGCGTGGTTGATTTTGATAGTACTGGCAAAGCACTTATTATTGAAGAAAAACCTATCAATCCTAAAAGCAACTATGCGGTTACAGGCTTGTACTTCTACCCAAACGATGTGGTCAAAAAAGCTGTGGAAGTTGTACCATCTGACAGAGGTGAGCTAGAAATTACCACTGTTAATCAAATGTATTTAAGTGAAGAGCGTCTAACGGTTGAACTAATGGGTAGAGGCTATGCTTGGCTAGACACTGGTACCCACGAAAGCTTATTAGAAGCATCAACCTTTATTGAAACCATTGAAAAAAGGCAAGGCTTAAAAGTAGCTTGCATCGAAGAGATCGCCTTTGAACAAGGTTATATCAGTAAAGAGCAGCTTATAGAGTTGGCACAGCCTTTAGCTAAAAATCAATATGGACAATACTTGCTTAGACGTGCAGAGGAAGTCGTTTGAAGTTTACACCCCAATCAATTCCAGAAGTAATACTCATTGAGCCAACTGTGCACGGTGATGATCGGGGTTATTTTGTAGAAACCTTCAGGCAAGATTTATTTGAAAAATCTGTTGGCTATAAAGTTAATTTTATTCAAGATAATGAATCAAAATCAACTAAAGGCGTGTTAAGGGGTCTTCATTATCAACTGCCGCCCTACACTCAAGCCAAGTTAGTTAGAGTTATTGAGGGTAGTGTTTTAGATGTGGCAGTGGATATCAGAAAATCTAGCCCTACATTTGGACAGCATGTATCTGTAGAGCTAACAGGTGAAAACAAACACCAGCTATTTGTACCACATGGCTTTGCCCATGGTTTTTTAGTGTTAAGTGATAGTGCAACTTTTTCTTATAAAGTTGATAATTACTATGCACCAGAGCATGATCGAGGAATTGCTTTTGATGATGCTAAATTAGCCATTAATTGGCAATTAGCTTTGAGAGAATTACATCTTTCAGATAAAGATAAAACACATCCTAATTTATCTGACATACTTGAACTGTTTGAATAAATATCTAACTTACATTGTGTTACAATGTAAGTAAATAACCAAAAAAGGCAAATTATGAATGCAGATACCTCAATCACAGCTAGAGTTTCAAATATCACAAAAAATACGCTTGATTCCATATCTAAAGAAACACAAAGAAGTCGCTCATTTCATATACAAAAAGCCCTAGAGTTGTATATCAATGATTACGCTGACTTTCAGGTTTCATTAGATCGTTTAAATAACCCTACAGATATTAATATTTCTGCTGATGAGCTTATAAATAGGCTTAATGCTTAATATCGTTTTTAAGTCTTCGATTGAAAGAGATTTAAAAAATATTGACAGACATAATGCCGTCCAACTGATCAATAAGATTCAAACAAACCTTCCAAATTTAGCTCTCGAATGTAAACCTTTGAAGGGTAGGTTTAAAGGCTTAAGGAAATACAGAATTGGCAATTATCGTATTATTTTTACCATCATAGAAAATGAAATTATTATCACCAAAATTGGACACAGAAAAGATGTGTATAAATAATTAAAAGCTAGCTATGAAAATACTAGTTATCGGGGCTAATGGTCAATTAGGAAAATCTATTCAGAAAATTGTTTCTGGTGCAAAACAAAATAATGAGTTTGTTTTTGTTGGTAGGGGCGAATTAGATTTAAGTAAGAAAGAAAGTATTGCTAGCTATTTTGACAATAATAACTTCGATGTAATTATTAACTGCGGTGCCTATACTGCGGTTGATAGGGCTGAAGAGGAGCAAAATCTTACCAACCAAGTTAACCATTTAGCAGTTAAACAATTAGCTGGGATCGCCAAAGAGCAGAAAGCAAAGTTAATACACATCTCAACTGATTATGTTTTTGATGGGACAGGCGGTAAACCATACAAAGAAACTGATGAAACTAATCCTATAAATATTTATGGAAAAACCAAGCTAGCTGGAGAAAAGGCATTGCAAGAAATAATGCCAACTAACGCTATGATTATTAGAACTAGTTGGGTGTATTCAGAATATGGCAATAACTTTGTTAAGACTATGCTTCGGCTAGGTAAAGAGAGGAATGAGATAAATGTTGTGAGTGACCAACTAGGCTCACCTACTTATGCAACTGATTTGGCAAAAGCCATATTAAAAATAATAGATAATAGAGATTATCAAGATAAAGACAAAGCAACTGAAATTTATCATCATTCAAATAAAGGTGAAATAAGTTGGTATGACTTTACTAAAGAGATTTTTAAACTAGCAAAGATAGATTGCAAAGTTAGCCCGATAACAACAGAGCAATATCCGACACCTGCAAAAAGGCCAAGAAATACTTTGATGAGTAAAGATAAAATAATAGAAGAATTTAGTTTGGAAATTCTTGACTGGAAAAAGTCTCTAGAAACTTGTATTACAATATTAAAGGAATAGTAATGACTTCAAAGAAACTATTAGTCACTGGCGGCGCCGGATTTATCGGCTCTGCGGTAATTCGTCATATTATTGAAAATACTGATCACAGTGTACTCAATGTCGACAAACTTACCTATGCAGGAAATTTAGAGTCTTTAGAATCAGTTGAAAATAATTCAAGATATGCATTCGAACAGGTTGATATTTGTGATGCAGCTGATATAAAACGCGTGCTTAATAAATATCAGCCGGATATTATTATGCATCTAGCAGCTGAATCACATGTAGACAGGTCTATTGATGGGCCTGGTGAATTTATTCAAACTAATATTGTTGGTACTTATGTATTACTTGAAGAGGCTAGAGGTTATTGGTCAAATTTAGAGGGTAGTAAAAAAGAAGATTTTAGGTTCCATCATGTATCTACTGATGAAGTTTATGGTGATTTAGAAGGTACAGATGATCTTTTCACCGAAGAGACGCCTTACGCACCAAGCTCACCTTACTCAGCTGCAAAAGCAAGCTCTGATCATTTGGTACGTGCATGGCAACGAACCTTCAAATTCCCAACATTGATTACCAACTGCTCTAATAATTACGGCCCTTATCAGTTTCCTGAAAAACTCATTCCACTGATTATTCTCAACGCTTTAGAAGGTAAAAATTTGCCAATCTATGGCAATGGTAAACAAATACGCGATTGGCTATATGTTGATGACCATGCAAGAGCCCTCTTGCACGTTGCACTTACAGGTGAAATTAGTGAAACATACAATATTGGTGGACATAATGAACTGCAAAATATTGATGTTGTAAAAACCGTTTGCAGCATTCTGGACGAACTAGTACCAAGTAAGCTTGATGGTATTGCTAAATACGAACAGCTTATTACCTATGTGGGCGATAGAGCTGGGCACGATGTCAGATATGCAATTGATGCCACTAAAATTGCCAATGAATTAAATTGGACGCCTGATGAAACATTTGCAACAGGCATTAAGAAAACTGTACAGTGGTATTTAGAAAACACTATTTGGTGTGATCGAGTTAAAGATGGCAGTTATCAAGGTGAGAGATTAGGAGTGGTATCAAGTGAATAAAGTTAATATTATCTGTATGAAGTGGGGCGATAAATTCCCCGCTGAATATGTCAACCGACTTTATGGAATGGTTAGTAAAAACCTTTCTATACCCTTTAGGTTTGTTTGCTTTACTGAAAATAATGATGGCATTAGAGATGAAGTTGAAATACAAAATTTGCCAGAATTAGACCTTCCTCCTGGGGCGCCAGAAAGAGGCTGGAGAAAGCTAACAGTATTTAAAAAAGACTTTGGCGGCTTAAAGGGAAAAACTTTGTTTTTAGACTTAGATGTAGTGGTTGTAGGAAGTTTGGATGAATTCTTCACTCATCCAGGTGAATTCTTGATTGCGCATGATAAAAAGAATCCAAATAAAGTGGAGGGAAATTCCTCAGTATTTAGATTTGAGATTGGCAAATATCCACAAATCTTGGGGTATTTTGAACAAAATTCTGAATTAGTAAAAAGCGAAGTACGCCATGAGCAGGCTTATTTATCCCGTGAAATTCATAAACTTGGCAAACTTGAATACTGGCCTGATGAATGGGTGCCTAGCTTTAAATATCGCTGTTGCCCATCGTGGATAAAATCATGGTTTGAAGCGCCATCAGTACCCGAAGGTGCTAGAGTAATACTATTTCATGGCCTACCCAACCCACCTGAGGCAATTACCGGCCATAGTGGAAAGTGGTATCGACATATTCAGCCATCTCCATGGATTTCGGAGTATTGGGTTGAGTAGTAAAGATCTCTCCATTGTTATTGTTAACTACAAAAGTTGGAAAGTATTAGCAGAATGTTTAGACTCTTTCAGTCAATACACACCCAAACTCAATCATGAAATCATTGTAGTTGATAATGATTCTCAAGATGGGGAGTTAGAGCCTTTCTCTCAAAAATATCCGCAAGTTAGTTTTATAAAAAATACGGGCAATAATGGCTTTGCACATGGTTGTAATTTAGGGGCAGATAATGCACACGGGGAGTTTTTATTATTCCTAAATCCTGATACTGTGTTAACTAATAATACAGCTATTGATGATATGTTTAATTTTGCCCAATGTAATACAGATGTTGGTATTATTTCATGTAGAAGAATTAATCCAAAAGGCAAACCAGAAAGAGAAATGGCATTTGCCAACCCTTGGTTAATCATTAGTTGGCTTCGAGCGCTATATAAACTCATCAATAAAGCAAAAATCCGTAAAAAATTTTCAGAAAATGAGACGATTTGGCGCCCAGATTGGGTTGCCGGTTCTGTTGTGCTTATTAAAAGTGAGCTATTTAAAAAAGTAGGGAAATGGAATCAAGATAGCTTTTGGATGTACTATGAGGATGTTGATTTATGCAGAAAGGTAAAGGCTTTAAATAAAAACATCGCCCTATTACGCAATGTGGAAATTAAACATGCACATGGTGGCTCCTCTAGAAGAAACCCAAAGACTACCGCCATTACTAAATCAGAAGTTGTTACCTCAAGCCATGTTTATATTCAGTTACACACACAAGGGCTGAATAGATCGCTACTTCACTTTGCAATTTTTATAGATACGCTATTGTCTCAACTTGTGAAAATACTATTCACTTTACCAGTATTCTGGAAAGTAGCATTTAAGGCAAATATCTTAGTGTTTATTGCTACATTTAAGTATTATGTAAATGCAGCAATACGTAGCACATGGAAAAGTAAAAAATTGAGTGGATAATGACAGATAAAGCTTTAGAAATTAACAATACAAAACCAAAATATAAATACTCTGTATGCACACTAGTTACTAAAGCATCTGAATACAAAGGGATGATCCGTTCTTTTAGAGATAAAGGGTTTGATGATAAAAACACCGAATTTTTGTATATTAGCAATATTGACAGCAATCAATATGATGGGTATACCGGATTAAACCATATGTTAAATACTGCCGTTGGCAAGTATATTATTTTATGTCATCAAGATATCTTGTTAAATTTTGATGATAAGACTGCTTTAGATAATTGCATTTATGAACTTAATAATAAAGATAAAAATTGGGCTTTAGCAGGCAATGCGGGTGGAGATTCACGAACACGATATAGACGAATTACTGACCCCCATGGCACTTCAAGTATTGGCAACTTCCCTCAAAGGGTAAAAAGCCTAGATGAAAATTTTATCATTTCAAATTCTAAAAATAGAGTGGCTTTGTCTGGAAACCTAAATGGGTTCCATATGTATGGGACTGATTTATGTTTAATGGCAGATATATTAGGATATAGCGCTTATCTAATAAACTTTCACTTACAACATAATAGCCCTGGTAATAAAGATGCATCTTTTTATAAATCAGAAAAAGCTTTGATTAACAAGTATCAAAATGCTTTTAAATTAAGGCTAATAAAGTCATCTTGTACAAAAATATTTATTTCATCTTCTAGTATATTAACCTCACTATTCAATATCAAAATTTTCCGAGATCTAGTATTCTTATTCGTAAAAGGTAAGAAATAAATGGGTAGAAGAGATAAGACAAAATTTGAAAAATGGTTTTCGCTATCGCGGCATAAAAGGCGTACTGGGGCCAGGAATCTTTCATCTCTTATTTCAACAGATTTTAAATCACAAAGAAAACAAATCATACCTGGGAATGAGGTCGTTTACACCCATGGTAGTTCAAATGATGTAAGCAAACACTTTGAGACGCTAAGAGAAGAATTTGTCGGGGAGAGTGAGCTTTGCTATACACATGCCAAAATTATTGTACTCATTAGGCGTGATTTTGAAATTGACAATCACTTTAAATTATTTGAACAACTTTGGCTTGAAGAAAAAGAATTCTTATTAGAAAACTTAAGCACTCGTTGGCTAATTGCAGCAACCGATACTTTTGCAGATTATTCTGATGATGATGCAATTAAGAGTTTATCTATTGCATGTGTTTGCTTACTTAATACCGTCAAACTTCAAGAATCAGAGCGTTTTCTTACTAATGCTGATCAATGTAAGGATGACAAGAAAAAACAAAGTAGGCTTGATAATGAAGAAAGATTTGCATTATTTGATGGTACTTCGGTTTTTAAATTTGGCACCGATGATACGCTTAGAAACATGCGCTGGAGAATTGACAAGGCTGCAAGGCTAAATGTTGCTGGTGAAATTCTATTAGAAATTTTTAAGCGATTGCAAAAGTTTGACACCGTGTACAAGCGAACTAAAGATAGACATGCTCGTAACAAAACAGGCTGGTGGTAAATGGATATTTTAGTTATTAGTTTGCCCAATGCAAAAGAACGACGTGATTTTCAACAAAATCAACTGTCTAAATTAGGCTTAGAATTTGAATTTTTAGATGCAACTTCAACTCATGATTTGAATGAAGCCACCTATAAACAACATTATCAAGATTGGCAACGCCCTCTAAAAAATACTGAAGTTGCTTGTTATTATTCTCATCGCCAAGCGTGGGATAGAGTTATTCAGTCTAATAAGCCAGCATTAATTTTAGAAGATGATGCCTTGCTATCAAAATGTGTACCAACTTTGCTCAAAAACCCACTCTCTAGGAAAGATGCTGATTTAATTAATTTTGAAAATAGAGCCAGAAAAAAGTTTGTATCTCGATCTGGTGAATCCATAACTTGCAATTCAAAATTACTTAGGCTTTATCAAGATAGAACTGGCGCTGCTGGGTATATTTTATGGCCCTCTGGCGCCAAAAAACTCATTCAATGTGAAGAGAAAAAAGGCATTGCGTTGGCTGATGCACATATTACAGCGTGTAACAATTTAATTGCATATCAAGTGGAGCCTTCGCCTATTATTCAATTGGATCATTGTGAGTATTATGACATTAAAAATCCAATTAGTAATAATGCATCTGATTCGAGCGTTAGCAGTCACAACAACCCAAAGGGAGGTGTGTTTTTCTGGCTTAGAAGGATATACTCTCAAGTAAAATTAGGCATTCGTCAATTGTTTTTAGTAACACACTCCACAAGACGATATATAAAAATAGATAAAAAAGGATTCTAAGACTAAAAGAACTTTAAAGCATTACAGGTTTAGTAAGACTTTTTCCTGTATTAATCGCCATCTTAGGTCTCGTAGAAAGCCTATTGAAAAAATTAGAAACCTATATAAAAAATTTGGATTAGTATCTAATGGATGTAGCCTGTGTAAGAGTGTTGATTTTCAACTACTTGCCGAGGGTGATAGATATGGATTTGACCTTAACAAGCAAATTTGCAATCAGTGTGGATTAGTACAAACATACCCTTCACTTTCACCTGAATTTCACCAAGAATTTTATAGTTATCACTACCGACCACTTTATCTAAAAAATAAACAAGTTGATTATCAGTCTGTTATCAAAGAACAAACCGATAAAGCCGATGAATATTTGCAATATTTTAGGAATAACGGTTTAAACAGCACACTTAAAGAGATATCAATCATTGAAATTGGCTGTAGCTCTGCAGGCACTATTAATGCATTAAAGCCACATGTTAAATCTGTGCAAGGCTGTGATCTAGATATTGAAGCCATTAATTTTGCTCGTGATAACTTTCAAGTGAATGTTGAGGTTGGTATGTATCCATCAACGCTACCAAAAGGTAAGAGAGCTGCTAGAAGCAGGAGACTATTTATTTGTTGCCGTTCCAGGAATAAACCAAGTTGCACAAGGTGACTATAAAAATGATTTGAGAAGGTATTTTCATATCGCACATGTGACAGATTTTACAGGCAGTACCTTGGCTAACGTTGCTCATTGCGCAGGGTTTAAAACACTAAGCATAGATGAAGAAATTAATGGTTTGTTTATTGCTGATAAAGTCACAAACTGGGAAAGGAATAAGCAAGATTCGGTTAATAATATTCAGCGCATTGAAAAAACTTACCGCGGACTAGCGCCACATCTTTAATTGTTTTTCATTACTCTTGGCAATAGAAAGCCCATGAAGAGTACATAAAAAGCATTCATGTGCTCTTCGCCAAAAGCTATATGGGTAAAGCCAAATGTTGCGTATCCGACACACAATAATATTCCCATTGATGCGTAATAATAGAGTTCTTTATTTTTAAGCTTCTTAACAAGAATAATAATTGGTACAAAAATCAAAGTCAGCATTGAAAGCAAGCCAAATACTCCGCCCGCTAATAGATTAGTTAAATATTCATTATGCAAATGAGTGAATGCTGCAACAGTATGATTATGGCCGTCAACATATTTAGATACCTCTACATTAGAATTACGGTAGCCATATCCAAACCAAGGGGACTCTTTAGCAGCTTCTAAACTCGACTCCCACATTTCCATGCGAATACCGGAAGATGTATAGGTTTGATCACCAGAATCCCAATTTTGAATGTTAACAATTGCACTGGTTATTCTCTTTCCTGCGTCAGTTTGTGTGCCAATAAAGCCAAATAGTACTGAAAAGAAAAGCACTATAAATAACTGCCTTTTCTTATAGCCAGATAAGAAAGGTTTGTAAATAAGAGTAATAAAAACCACAGACAAAATAATAAATGACAACCACGATCCACGACTTCCTGACAAAAATACAGCAACTATGCCTGCAATAGTAGCAACAAATGTAATAAACCGCTCTTTTGAATTTTCTTTAAAAACTTGCACTACCGATAAAAACAACATAACAACAGCAATATCTCCAAATATATTCGCATTAATCATGCCTGAAGGTCTTGACGATCCTAATAAAAATTGAGTTATAACAATAACTCCGATAACGATTAGACCTATTTTTAAAGCTAACAATAAATGCTTTACAGGAAGGGTCACTTGATAAATAGCAAGAGCTATTAATGGGGCTAGTAAAAAATGAACCTTTCTACCTAAATGATGAAACTCAGCATTAATCCCATCAGCTATCAAGATGGATAGTAACATTATGCAAAAATAACCAAAAGTTATCCAAGATAAAACTTTTAACTCTTGAATTTTGAATGGATTTTTTTTCTCATTAATTGCAATATAAACACCCAGCAAAACCAAGATTAGTAAAATAAAATTACCGAAAATTTTGACAGAATTGATCAGTATAGGAAACAAGATTAATAGGCCAATAACAAAGCCTGAATACCTTTTACTTAAGTAAGCTTCGCTCATAAATTTATAGGTTTGCTGATATAATTAAACGATTAATTTTATAGTAACTCAGACTCATAATGAGTAATAATAATTTATCAGAAAAACCTATTAACTTTATTCGTCATCAAATTAATGATGATTTAGACTCTGGCCTGCATTCGTCTATTCAAACGCGTTTTCCGCCTGAGCCGAATGGCTATTTACATATTGGCCATGCAAAATCAATTTGTTTGAATTTTGGTTTAGCGCAAGATTACAACGGCAAGTGTAATCTACGTTTTGATGACACCAATCCTGCTAAAGAAGATATGGAGTTTGTTGATTCTATTAAAGCAGACGTTAAATGGCTGGGCTTTGAGTGGGACGGTGAGATTCAATATAGCTCTAATTATTTTCCAAAATTTTATGAATACGCAATTGAGCTAATTAACAAAGGTTTGGCTTATGTGTGTTTTTTAAATGCTAAAGAAACACGCGAGTATCGTGGCACACTAAAAGAAGCTGGCAAAGCTAGCCCGTATCGCGATACCTCTGTTGAAGAAAACTTAGAGCTATTGGCCAAGATGAAAGAAGGAAAATTCTCTGAAGGTGAATGCGTACTACGCGCCAAGATTGACATGGCTTCTAATTTTATGTGCATGCGTGATCCAGCGCTTTATCGCATTCGTTTTGATAAGCACCACCAAACCGGAAACGAATGG
>Ga0233447_1002018_pt1 | contig 15280 bp, 15 predicted proteins | sample SI_124_October20_3_FD_183014 | JGI IMG/M metagenome (GOLD analysis project Ga0233447, IMG submission 183014) | Seawater microbial communities from Saanich Inlet, British Columbia, Canada - SI_124_October2016_135_MG | ecosystem: Environmental > Aquatic > Marine > Inlet | place: Canada: British...
CAGTCCCGGCAGCAGCGTCAGTATAAGCCCCAGCTCCACCGCCTCCACTTGCTGTACCAGCGGCAACAGTCCATGACGTATAACCACCTCCACCTCCACCGCCTGCATAAGTTACCGAAGCTCCTGAAATTGAAGATGCCGTACCACTACCACCATTACCTGATTGTAATGTCGCAAATGCAGCACCAACTGAGCCTGCTCCACCACCACCACCTGAACCTCTATTTGTCGCATCAACATATCCACCACTTCCACCTGCGTAACCTTGATCTGGAGTTGTGTCTGGCGTGTCACCAGCAGCACCGGCACTAAAAGCAGCACCACCTGCAATTGTACCACCGCCACCAGACCCACCTGCAACACCAGACCCACCATAAGAGGCTCCACCACCGCCACCAGCAGACGTTATAGTGTCAAATATTGAATTACCGCCTGATGTGCCAGCAGAAGGTTCTGTTGAACTACCAGCACCACCCGCCCCTACTGTGATTGAATAACCTTGTGCAGTTACAGCATGGTCATATGCACCATTAGTTCTATATCCTCCAGCACCTCCACCAGCACCAAAGTTCTGCCCACCTCCAGCACCTCCAGCAACTACTAAATACTCAACATTAAACGCTGCCAAAGGTGTAAATGTACCATTTGATGTGAATGTGTGTATAACGTACCCACTGTCTGTAGTTATTGTACCACCAGTTGCAAGGTCCCCACCCGTTGCACTCGTAACATACGCACCTTGAGCAGCACCGTCTGTGGCGTACTCCATGTAGTCTATTTCAAGGGCAGCAACTATAACCCCTGCTGTAAGGATGGCAACACCCCACGCAAGGGCTTTTTTAGGAGTTAATGAAGCAAATAAACCTATTAATAATCCGAATAACTTTTTCATAATATCTCCTACGGAGTCTCTTCTGTCCATCCATTTGCATCATGTCCAACAACAAACCATTTTCCAGTTTCAAGACAAACCATTGACAAAAAATCACCATCTGCTCCAGAGCTTATTAATGCCTCACCAGCAGCTGCAGTTGTACCATCATATTTTATGGTATCAGTTCCATTTGGATCAAGAGTGATTGCCCCACCTGCATTATCCAGAATCAAAAGGCTCATTCCTACCACAGCAGCATTTAGATCCATTTCAATAGCATCAGCATCATTATTTACAGCCATTCCACCATAGTGTGCTTGTGTTGGTATTGCATAGGTTGCTGTTGTATCAAGATTTGCATCAAGCTTTCCATTCAATTCTCCAGTGGTATACCAATTCCCTGTTAAGGTTATAAAGTTCCCATCAGCATCAACACTATCCATGGTTACTGCGTCTGTGGCAATCTTGGCTGTTGTCACTGCATCATCTTCAAGCTCATTTGAACCAACCTTGCCAAAAGTTCCAGCAAAACTAATTTCAACACAAAATAAAACTATAAAAAATACAATTAAAAATCTTTTCATTGCTATTCTCCTTTATTCATCCATTAACCATGTGCCGCCAAGATTAAATCCCATTACAACCAAACCATCTGGCATTGCCTTTACGTGGACCCAGTCACCTACTGTTGTACTCCTTATATATCCATTGTCAGCTGATTCATCTGCCCCAATTCTTATAGTAGAACCAGCTGGAACCTTAATTTGGAGATACTGGGCATCTGTTACATAAAAAGTACATTCCTGGGCATTTACTAAAGCTGCCCAAGTCATTATAACTTCAGCCCCTGCCCCATTATTATCTATCGTAGTAAGTCCAGAAAGTTCACTGGTCGTAAGAGCATCTGAGGCTGTTTTTGTAATAACTCTTGGAGTGATAATAGAAGGTAACCACCAAGATCCATCATCAGAATTTGGGGTATTCCCAGTATTACTTCCAGCCTGAGAGGTATACATCTTATAATTATCAGCAGAATCAAGAACAAAATCTCCAGCCGCATAAGTAGTTCCACCAGCATATACAGAAACATTCCCGGCTGCTATTGCCCCGGCTTCTGCGGCTTCTGCGGCTGTCTGAGCCAATTCTGCTGCGGTCTGAGCAGTTTCAGCATCAGTAGAATATCCATCAACCGCTGTGGATAAAGCATTCATTTGAGCAGTTAAAACAATTAGTTCTCCTGTGGTAGCTGCTCCCCATAATGAAAGAACAGTTAAAAACGCATCAGCCCTTGTATCAAAATTATCCGGATCAGTCCTTTGTGGGGCAGTCCCAGGATCACTGATTGTTTGTGCAATTTGATATGCCGCCATTATTCCCCCTTATGTCAGTCCTTGTACTTCAAGTTCACATTCCGATGTTTTATTGCTCTGAATCATCACTTCAAAATCACTGAAAAAGCCGAAAGCAACAGGCAGCGACATTGAGGTTGAATCATTATTCCCGTCATAGACACACGGCGTTGCCCTTAATTGAGTTAGGATTTGGAACACCTGGTCAAGCCCATCAGTTAAAACATTCAGCGTGTATCTTAATTCTTTGGCCCATGCCCTTTCGACAAGTTGATATTCACCAAATGAATTGGCATCTTTTGTGCTGAAATCTGTAATTCCGCCTTTTAACCCATACCTTGTTTGGCCCAGGTAAAGAGAATGACCGACGACCAAATGCCCCACCCTGATCATTGAAGTTGCAGAGCCCGTAAAAATCACCCGGCAACTGGTATTGTAAGAATATGTGTAAGAAAAGGCCTTAGAGGATGAAAACCGGATCGGGCTGAAAAAATAGTCTGTCCAGGACAAAACCTCTTCTTGATACAATGATGTTGATTCATGATCATAGACAAGTGCCATTGTCCATGCTGCATAAGGAGCGGAACCGGCCGGATCATCATACACCGCTGAAGTGATTGTAATTGCTCCGGTGCCTTGATCCCATGTTTTTATTGTCCCGGCAAAAAATGCCCTTTGATCTGCTGTGACATAAACTTCAACTTTTTGGCCGACCGCCCATGTGTTGTTTGTTGACACAACCATTGAAATATCACCGGCGGCAGGCGTTTCATTTGTCACACTGGTTTCAGTCGTACTATCATCCGAAACGATATATTCAATATTGGTTGCTTCTGCCAGAAAGAAAGCAAGGCTGTTCGTTTTATTGGCTTTGACTTTTGTGCTGATCTTGACCGTGTTTTCAGCCTGGCTTGCCATGAAATCATCAAACATTTTCCAGCGGTTTGAAGCGGAGACTTTGGCCCAATTTGTGCCATCGTCATCAGGGGGATAATTATTTGCATTTGCGGCTTCTTGACTTTCGTATACATCCCTTGAGTAATACGCACCGATTTTTTTAATGGATAAATTTGTGATGGACCCGTCAAAAGTGGCATTTCCCTGAACGCCGCTTTTCGTGTCTGTGCTGCCTGCTGTGACTACTTCCAGATAAGTTCCATCCGCTGACCTTGCAGTACCTAAACCGCCTTGAACGTATGCCTTGACCTCACCTGCAACATAATTTTTAACCTCGTAAACAACCAAATATAAATCATCGGTATCAATCACATTTGAGTTTTGATAAATTTTTGTATTTCCAGCTTGAGCCCCGTCACAATCATACTCTGAATTGGTACCGTCATAACTCCATTCAGGGCCATCAACTTCAAATTGATCAAACGTGCAATCACCATATGATAGGAGTTCTGGAAAATCAGAATAGAGGATATAAACCCGCACCCCGGCCCCGTATGTTGTAGCCGCCAACCAATCACTAAAAGAGGCCTCTGAAACATTGCTTGCCAATAAATTAGTTATTAAAGGGACAGTGACTTGCATCAGGCAATCTCCGTTGTTCTTATTGTTGTAAGACCCTGGGTTACTTTCTGTAATGTTTTTTCTATCTTTTTGACCTTCATGGCATTGTTGGTGCCGATCTGTTTTATTTCACTTCGGAGTGCTTTGATTTCGGAAAGCAGATCTTTTGAATAGTCGTTTTTAATAACCAAAGGAATATCACCGCCGCCCATTGGAATAATCGCCTCTGTGCCGTGCAAAAGGGCTGAATATCCAGATTTTGGTCCAGTAGCAATCCCACCTTCTGCGTACCCGTAAGCTGAAGTTAGTTTATTTATATCTTGTCCTAATTGGGCAATATCTAAATCAGGATATGCTGCTCCTTTTTCACCTAAAGACATTCCTTGAAAGTCTTTTATAAAGGCAGAGACTTCTGTTTTTGTATAACCACCTGCCCCATACTTTTGGAGAATGGTTTGTTCATTGTCTGGAGATATAGCCAAGCTGCTGGTATCGAGTTGCCAAGGCATCCATTGAGAAGGATCTGAAACACTGGCTGGACCTGTTTTTCCTGTTATTGGATTGGTAACTGTTCCACCTGGATATGTGGGTTGAATTCCCAAAGCTACAGCAATATCAGTTAAAGCCTGGATCAGCCCAGCAGAAGCATTTAAAGATATACTCCCAAAAGCAGATCCAAGGGCTGATGGAAGGGAAATCAAAGTAGAATTCAAATTATTAAAAACAGCCCCGTTATTAAAAGCAATATTAAAAGCATCATAATAATCTATGAAAGTCTGCTCATTCAACAGAGCAGCAATTCCAGTATCTATTAATCCAATATCTGTTGCAATATTTTGAAGCTCAGTCAACTGGGCTTTTGGATCAACAATTTCAAGGGCTGTTACTGTTTTTCCTGTGCTGTATTCAACATCTTTTAAAGTCCCAAGAACTTTTGACCAAATTTTATTGTATTCATATGATGTTTTTGCCGTTTCAAGGGCTTTTTTCATGGCCTTGCCTGAAAGGTCTGACAGTTTGGCCGCCCCTGCTGCTGCTGTCACAGGATCAAGTGACATTGCATCCCCGGCAGCCTTATTGAATTTTTTAAGAATTTCAGACAGAGAAGATTGCCCACCAACGCCAAACTCGATTTCAAGAGATTCAATTGTATCTGACATTGATTCCTGAATGCCTTCAAATGCGCTTGAAGTTTCCTGAACAATATCTGCAAGGGTTTTTAAATCGTTCGCTGCTTCAGTGACTGAAATATTATGCAATGCAGCAAGATTGACAAATTCAATAGCAGATTTACCCATGATGGATTTTACAATTGATGCCTGTTCTTTTGATGTTCCTAATTGAACACCGTATTTTTGCCCGAGAGTCATGGCCGAATATTCATTGCTCAGTCCAGCGATTTCGGCCTTTGTGCTCCCGATCGTTTGAAGATGGGATTTATCGAGGTTGAGGCCTTCAACCATTTGCAATGTGCCTACAACAGACTTAAATCCTTTCTTAACTGCATCTAATTGGTTTATGTAATTTTGATCACCGGCCAGAACCGCGGCATCATATAAGTCAGTGAAAAACTTATTTATCTTTTCACCCTGTGAGGCTATTTTTTGGATTTTGAGTTGATCAGCATTGAAAACGAAATTCTTTACAGAATCCGCCATTGATTGAAAAATTGCCGCTGTGGGTTTTGAAAGCTCTTTGACTTTTTCGTTAAAAATTTGGTTCTGTACTGTTTGTGATTTGTTTAATTCTTCATTTGTGGCGTTTGCTTTTTTGAGTGATTCGTTTAAAAGATCAAACCCCTCTATCATCGTTTTAACTGTGGCCGCTACAGGGTCAAGATTCATGTTTTCAATTACTGCATCTAATTCAGCCAATGTGTTTGTGACAAAAGCAATCTGCTGATAAGCTTCAACTGAGCTCAACCCAAAATCATTTATTCTATCGTTGAACTTTTGCATGAAATCGGTTGTTTTTTTAACGATGTCCGTAAAAGAAATGAAACTATCCCAGGTTGAACCACCTTCCGGCATGATCGCCTGAAAAAATTCAGTGTTGAAAATATCGGCCATGGCAGAAACTTGGTGTTTGATATTGTCATAGACGGGCTCGGTATATAAATACGGATCGGCCCCTGTTCCTTTTCCCTGAGAACTGAACCCGGCGTTATCATAAAACTCTCTTGATCCAGGTTTGGGAGCATTTTTATCAAGAACAGATCCGGCGGTAACATATTGACTTCCGACTATGGTCTTGATTGATTTTTCCATTGCACCTGAACCGGGCAACGCTGATAATAAAAGACTTCCTAAAAGTTCAGAGAAAACCGCATTAGAAAGACCGGAAAAGGCCTGCTCAAAGCTCTGCTCATCTGTGACCCGGAAGGAAACGCCAAGGTGTTCATATGATTTCAGGATGTCATTAATATTGGTTGAAATCGCTTTATCTACATTTGAAAAAACCGTGTCGAAATAGCTGAATAATGTTTCCCTGATTTGTGGTTCATTGTCAAAATCAGCCGCAAAAACCCGGTAATCATAAAGACCGGATTTGAAATCATCATACATGTTTTCCATGGCGATTGTGTAAGGATCAGTTCCTGGGCCATTGCTGCCGGTCCCGAATTTCCAATCTTCTTTTGACATGCCGCTTATGCCGAATTGCGGCTTGTCTGAAAACATTCTCCCTAAAACTTTTGTGGCAACCGTGGCAGCTGCTGCGATAACTCCGAGAGATCCGGCACCTGATATCATGCTTGCCCAGGAATTGTTGCCAATAGCTGCAGACCCGAAGGCACCGTCACCGGCCATTAATCCAGGAGCTGCTTTACCAGAAAACAAACGCCCCAAGCTGCTTAAACCAAAACCGCCCCCGCCTGAACCACCACCGCCAAAAATAGTGGAGCCTATTTTTCCTAAAATACCGGACCCGCCACCAGTTGAACCACTTCCCCCGAAAGCAATATTCATTACAAGATCAGTGCTGGCTTTGGCTGCCATTTCTGCAATCATCTTAGTGAATGAATCAAGGATTGTATCAAAGACATTTTCTTGACCTGTTAAGATATTCTCGTACATAGTCGCAAAAACATCATGGACATTATCGGCCATGTGTTCGTAGGCTTTCACCTGATCCTTAAGGGCTTTTTCAAGAAGTTTTTCCCGGTCTTTTATGGCTTGCCGTTCTGCGTCATATTCAAATTGGGTCTTAGCTTCAATCCCGTCTTCAAATGATTTTAATTTGTTGGCTTGATGTTTTTCCTCAAGCATCCACAAATCTTTTTTAACTTTTTTTGCTGCGGCAATTGTTAAGGCATATTTCTTTTGATTGGCATCTTGCAGAGCTTTTAAATTTACAGGTGTTGAAGCGCCCCCGCCCCCGACATTATTCAACAACTTTTCATATTCTTTGATTTGATTTATTGCCAACTGCATCTTATCAAAATGCTCTCTGGTATATTCTGGAAAAGGAAAGGTTAAAGTCCCGTCACCACCACCAAATACAGCAACAATGCTTTTATATAATTTTATTAAGGCGTTTCCAGATGCTTTATGCTTTTCAACAATATCACTTACACCAAGGCCTATTTTACTAAGGGTTGCATCAAGCAGAACAAGGGCCCCGATTATTTTCCCTGCAGGCCCACCAAACATGATCGCACCCACAATGCCGTACCCGGCAGCGCCAACCATCCCATCAGGTAAAACATTATAAATATCAACCAGGCCTTGTATTGATTTTGTTATTTCATCAACGGTTTCTTTTGTTTTTTGCTTTATGAGCCCGTCATTTGCTTTTATCCAATCATTCATTTTTGCAACAACATCGGTTGCCACTGGTAAAAGCTCATTTCCGAGCATGGCCTTTAGATCTTCGGAATTGGCAGTTAATTGTTTTATCTGGTTAGCATAGCTGCCCATAGTTCTCTGCTGATCACCAATAGCGGCGGCAGACCCCTTGAGCATTAAGGCAAAGGCAATTTGTGCTTTGGTATTGGCATCCACCATTCCTTTGCCGTCCCAAAGTCCCCGGCTTAAAGCCTCTTGCTTTATGACAGTTTCATTTAAAACAACTCCATATTTTTTCATTGTTTCAAAATTACCAACCAAGGCGCTTTGAATATCTGCCATGGCCGCCGCTGTTGGAACATTATTAAATGATGCTAAATCGGCGGAAAGTTTGACAACTGCATTTGACATTAAAATAGCTTTATTGCTGACCATGCCCATCGGCACGAGCAAGTCCTGAATACTGGAAAGGTATTGCTTTGCCTCTCTTGTAGACATTGCGTAAGAGTTGACAAGCTCTTTTGCCATGGTTTCAGCTTGTTTGCTGTGATTTTTAAAAACGACATCAAACTTTCCTACGGTTTCCTCAAGGTCACTGGCAGCATCTATGGCTTTTTTCATGGCAATGGCGGCAACTCCGGCAAAGGCAGTGGCAGCAATGCCCGCCGCTTTGAAATTAATACTGTCAAACTTGTGCTGCATATAGACAATATTTTTTTCAGTCAAAGTTTTAGCGTTCGCAAGATCCCGCTTATACTTGTCAGTTTTCGCCCTGACATTTATAAAAACGCTTCCCAGTTTAGCCATTTTTTCTCCGTTCCTGTTTGACTTTCATTGCTTCACTTCTTGCGTGTTGACACAAATCAAGGCAATAAAGCCGGTCCTCTTTTCTGACCCCGACCATTTTCATAATCCGGAAGGGGTCAATTCCCTCAGATCCAGTCCGCCAGTAAACCTCATAAACGAGCCTGTTTTCTTCGAACAATTCAGGCAGGCATTTTTCACAGGGCGGTTGTTCAGACCCCTTGAAAATCTTTTCGTATTTCCTTCTGCATGAAACACAGTCTATTTCTCCGGCCCGGATGCAGAAGGCTTCAAGTTTTTTCTTTGATCTTCCTTTTCCTGCTTGATATCCGCCGCCATTGTTTCCCGGCATTCATTGACAAACTCGTTAAATCCGTCAATTTCCCTGGAAGCCCGGACAATATTTTCAGGAGTGCACTTCATTTTTTGGTCTTTCCGGTCGTAAAATTCACCCCATCCGGTGATACAGGTTTGCATGGTCAGTTCACGATCAAGGCGTTTGTTTGTCTCCTGGGAAAATTTAGGTTCCATCTTCCCTTTTTTGCCTTTCTCGTAATCAATCTTTTGGACAAAGACCTGATCAAAAATATCCTGAGATTCGCCAGGTAAAAGATGTTTGATTTTTATCCATGCTTTGTCCGGGTCTTCTGGTACAAAAAACTTGCGCTCTCTTGTCTTTGAAATTCTCATTTTTTCCTTGCTCCTTTTTTAATTAAAATTATGCTCCTGGTTAGAGAGGGCGGAGGGGAGGAGCGGCCCCGTCATGGCGAACCATGCCGCCCAAGGCGTTAAATAAGGCGCATCGCACCTTCAACTTTGCCATCAAAGGTAATTGAAGTGAGAGAACCCTTGTCTGCTGATATAGATGGTTCTGTCAAAATCTTGATATGACTGACCATTGTCTCTGCAGGAAGACCACCACCGGCAGCGGTTGTGCTGTTCGGCGTGTAGTAGGATGTATCATCAACATAAAATCTAAGGTCCGTCAGATCTGACTTGAGCCAATACGCATCCCTGATTTTATCCTGTCCGGTTGTATCGTCTTTTTTGTAAGACCCTGAAAAGGAGACTGTTCCGCCAGTCCTGATACCTCGGAGGATTCTATTGTCATCATCCCCGAAGTCAGTATCATCATGTTCGACATAACTTCCCCCGGAAAAACCCCAACTGCCTAAACCGACAATTTCATTTGACCCGATTGTCACTTTCACCTCATGTCCTGGTTTACTTTCAAGTGCCATTTTTCTCACCTCTCGTTAAAATTAAAAAAGCCCCTTTAAATGAATCTTTTTTGATTCATCCGAAGGGGCTTAATGCGTGTCCGGCCTAACTCTATACGGGCAATTAAGGTGGTATAGAGTTGTTTTTTATATGGTGATTATCTATTCGATATCCTCACCCTTTTTTATTTTTTCCAGCAAAAAAACGAGCGACCTAAACGCCCGAATCAGTGCTGTGATTATTTGTTTTTCGGTTTTTGTCATCGCATTATTTTTTGGAACAGCTTGTATGTTCCCCAATCTGCGGCCATGAGGGTCAAGTGTTTTATATCAATACTGCAATCAACAATGATCGGAATATCCCTTTTTTTCAGTTCATCACAAAAGTTGATATCCTCACCGATGGCCTGACCATTATCACCAACGGCGAACCGAAACCATTTTAGAGGGATCATGTCATTGAAAATTTGCATGTCATACATAATGCACCCGGTGCCGGTGTATGTGACTGATACATCATTTTTAAAAGTTCCATCCTCATTTTTTATATCTTCATCTTTTACCTGATACAATTTTCCTGGCTTTCCCCGGAGGAGAAGAGGATCAAAGGGAGGATACCGCCTGTGGACCCTGACCCCGACAACCGGCTTTTCATGAGCCAGCAATTTATCAATCATTGAATCAGCATTATATATCTGGTCGGTATCCATCATTAAAATATGGGTGCATCCCAGGAGCAAAGCCTGTTGAACCAAATTGTTTCTTGCCGCATCGATCTGGCAAGGGAAATCAGGCATTAAAACATCAAAGGAAATAGGTTTACCATTTTGAATGAGGCTTGACATATATTCAGTGACAACTTTGATAAAAGAGAAGAAAAATTGCGTATAAACCCATTGATCAGTCAAAGGCACCGCAATGGCAAGTTTGATTCCATATTTTTCCTGCATCCTGGCTCGTTTGCGCTGACAATAAACTTTAAAATCTTTTTTCTCTTTATCACCGTCATACGCTTTTTGGTATCCTTCGTCATAGCTGGCTGTTTTATTGACTGGATGATTATGCTTTATCCTTGATTTTTCGGCCCAGGTCCACCGGCCTAATTCTTCGGCAATGTCTTTTAATTCATTGTCACACCAGCAATGATGATAATCAGTGGAGAAAAAGGCACCCCCTGGAATATGATCAAGCATTTTTTTATCGGCCAACCAGTGGGCAATCGGATTGCCTTGATTGTCCGGCACTCTGACATCTTGAGTGTTTAATCCGACCACACCCCACCCGTCCGGCAACTTTTCCATTTCTTCCAGGGCATTTTTCAGAAAATCTTTTTCCGGCAAGGTATCATCACCCAGGAACATTACTAAATCATGCTCTGCAATTTTGGTGAGGGCTTCGACCATGGCCGGGCAACCTATGCTGTTAGTGTCTTTTTTGGCTATAATCTCATATTCATATGATGGCACCCCGGCATTTTTTATGATTGCCTCTTTGCACTTTTCGGCGCTCTCTGGCCTGATCACTGGTATTATTATTGATACGTTTCTCATGCTCCTTGCTCCTTTTTTAAATATTCCTTTGCAATAATTTTAATATTATTATTTTTCAAAATGTAATCCCGCATATTTCTATCCGGATTATATTTTTTTAATTCTGCTTTTAAAGTTTCTGAATCCCACTCAAGATTAAAGCGCCGCCCTGAACAATTATTTTTTCTGAGTTCAAAGATATTTTCATGTGTCACCATGCCGTCAAAAGTTTTATTTATAACCAGAACATTTTTTCCACATGATAAAGATTCATAGCAACCACGACCGACCGACAAAACTAAATCAGCCCATTCAATATTTTTTATCGTTGTCGGTTGGTGGTCTGCTAAAATTCTAAAATTAAAATGCCTGCAAACTTTTATAATTTTTGGTGTCCAGGGATTTATTTTTGCGTGATTGTTCAAGTACAAAATATTTTTTAAACTTTTATTTATTTTTGTCGGTAAAAAATAATCTGTGTCAATTGGATTTCTGATCACTTCCGGATTAAATTCTTGAAACTTTTTTTGTACTTCTTCTGAAACTGCAACATAATAATCAGCGCCGGGTTTCATTTTTTCAAGTTCAGGTATAACTCCATGACTTGTAAAAATTCTTTTTGAAATATTCCAGTCCAATAATTCTTTTAAACAAGTGTTGTGATTAATTAGTGCAAGGTCATAATGTTTATTTTTATCAGCGGTTGCAAAAATTAATCTATTCACTCCTGACCTGGAAACGTACACATCAACGTCATGATTTTTTTTCAGGTGATCGTACATGGTCATTGTCCATGTTTCGGACCCACCACGATCTTTTAAAGAATAATTTGTAAGAAGGATTTTCAAATTAGCCCCTTTGTCTCTCAAGCAATACATCATAATCAACAGAGTAACCCTGTATCGGCGGCACCTGTGAAAAATCGTTGTTCGGGTTGACCATATCCCTCTTAAACTGTAAATGCCGCCAACCTGTGACAGTCAAGCTGCAATTATCAAACATCGTTTTAAGCGATTCAAGAAGGTTGCCGGCTTCAAGTGCTGAATTATTCTGAGAGAAGATATCAAATTGAAGGGTAAAATCTTCTCGCTCGTCTGTGAAATCAAGTTCGTCAACGTCCGCAACTGAAAAATAAACGCAATATGGAAACGTGGCTCCCTGTGGCGCGACGTTGTGATAGAACCGGCCTGAGACATCGTTATAAAAGCCGCTGCCTGTTGTATCGGAAAAATGGTTATATATGGCTTCGAAAAGTGAATTCATAATTTATTCAATCCGTCCTGATACATCTTTTTAGCTTTTGCCTTGTTCTTTTTTGCTGCTGGCCTCATAAATGGTTTTGCTTCATCCTTATATGTTCCCATTTCAAAAAAAGAGGCATGATAAGGTTCGTGCCAATTCTTAGGCCCCTGGCACCAGACCAGATAACCGCCATTTTTAAACTTACTTTTATCAACGTAAAATTGATCTAACAGCCCCTTTTCAGTCGTGGTTTTTGCTTTACGCTTTAAAATCTTTTTGGCATCAGCCTCGATATTTTCAGCAATTTCTTTACTGACATTATCCACAAGCACTCTGGTATCTTTTAGAATCTGATCGCCGTTCCATTCTATTTCAAAAGTCATCAGATATCCTCCAAACAAAGCAGGTCAAAAGACCGGTTCCGCTCTTCATAATTGAGAATTGAAATAATATTAAAAGTCCTGGACCCGAAAACAATTCGATTTTTTGAAGTGATACCGGATTGATACCGAATTCTTATTTTATGGGTTATTTGCTGTTCAAGTTTCATGGCATCCAAATTTTCTTTTGCACTTAATGGCCAGATTGCGGCGGGAACTGAGCCCATGTTTTCCACATTGGCCCAGGAAAGCGTAAAACCCCCCATACCATCAGAAACAGAAGTTTCGGTTTGTATTGCTATTCTATGTCTGAGGTTTCCCGCTCTCAAAATACACCACCCCATAATTTATAAGGAAAAAGCAAAGCCTCCCAAGTTTTCAAAGTGCGCCCGCCCATTCCAAAATATTCAGTTTCCCGATACTCAAACATATCCGAAATGGTTAATTTAATGGCGTGTCTGATCGCTTCCGGTACTGCAAGGCCGATACATGTCCATACGCCCGCCGTTTCCCCTGCACCATCTGCAACCGTCCCGGCAATCGTCAACGGCCATGTGGGAGTTATGGCGCTTGATGTTAAGGCTGTCGTGCATTTATAGACCAGGCCATTTTCTGTTACTGGCATAACAAGAGAATTTAAAGGATATACTGTCTCTTTGACCCATGTTGACCCGATATAATACCCACATACAAATTCGATTTTAATTGGGTTTGAAGGATAAAGGGTATCTGTGGGCCATGATTCTTGATAGTCAAGTGTTATTAACCCTGGTTCGCTCTGGATATCAACAATATACTCGCCACTGTCCATTGTCGATTCTGTTCCGTCCTCATCTTTGTATTTTATACTTGTCACACTTTGCAGTTTTCCGAAAGGCAATATAATTGAGTCACCCCCGGGCCATTGATCAAGATAGAGTTTCCAGGTCTGAGATACCAACCGCCTGTGCAAATACTGTTCAGCCTGTCCGGTTGCGGCCATGATCAAACTTTTGACGTAGGTATCATGGGCAGTGTCAGAATCATCAATCTCGCATTGTTTTTTACCTTCTGCGAGTGATATCGGATATTGAGCTGGTAATGTGACTAATTCAACTTTCATTGATTAAATCCTTACGCATTGAGATAATATCCACCGGCCACCAAAGGCCTCCATAAGACAGTAACGTTTGCAATCATACCAGCCCCGGCAGTGGCTCCGCCGATTGTTAATTGAACCTTTTTTGTCGCTGCTGTTACAACCGGCCCCCGGTAAACATGATAAAAATTCCCGGTTAAGTTTGCCTTTGCGCCTGCTGTACTGGTCAAAAGATCAATCGGAGTTCCGTCATCTGTCTGTACTGAAATCCCCGTAAATGTTGCCACCGCTGACAGGTCATCCGGGACATGGACAATAACAGCATCAATAAAAAGTATCTGTGCCGTGGCTGTCATAACATCATAAGTGGCGGCTGCCTGGTTCAATGAAATTTGTTTATAGTTTACGGTTGATTCCGGCATAAAACTTTTGGGAAGCCATGCATATCCATTGTAAATAAACATAAACCCGGTATTTGTTTCAAAATAGGTCGCCCCGGTCTGAATGCCGGTAGTCGGTTTTGTATCGGTTGAAAGTCCGATAAACCTTTTTGATAGTGTGATTAAAGTTGTCACTTGACCTCCTTTTTTCGGTCAGGCGGAGTTTCCCCCGCCGTGATTAAGGATTAAACCAACGCTGAAGCATAAGCTCCATTTGACATCGGATAATAAAAAAGATGTGCTGTGGCCGAAATAGTAGCCGCCTGAGTTGCATCATCCGCCAACATGCCGATTGATCCGACTGTATTGGCCCCGGCTGCTGTTTCGCCGCCCAGGATATGAATTTTCCCGGCCGCCTCAACATCTGATAGCCCGGCACTGTCTGTTATTACTGCTGCGGTTGCTACAGCGCCACCTACCCACACGATACGCCCATGAGCGCCAAGGCTGGCAATACTGGCACATTTTCCACACATGGCATTGACGGCAATGGTGGGAGTCGTAAAAGTGGCGTTAAAAAGAACCTGTGTTGCATTCGCATCTGCGGCCGCCGTAAGTTCGATAAAAAGTTGAACCACTGCAATCCTGCCAACAATGGTAAAAAGTTCTGTTTGTGCTGTATCTGTAAAATTTGCAGCTACCAGAACGGCATCTGTAGTTTTAACGTGCATCCCTGTGATAAGGTCTGCAATTCTTGCTCTCGTTGATGGAGCATAATTTCCGGCACCCATTTGTCAGGTCTCCTATTTTATATGATTATTTTTTAACTGCCTTTTCTCTTTTTAAAGCCGGTTTTGATATGGCTTTTTCTTCTTTGATCTGTTTTGGTTTTTCAATCGGTTTTTCAGGCAAAGGCCCATCAAATAAAGCCATAAAGCCTTTATCCTGTGCCGCATACCCGCCTTTCATTAATGCAAACGCTCTATCATCAGACACATTTGCAATAATACGATCCGGGGAAAAGCCTAAAACTTTTTGACCCTCTTTTGTTAATCGTACTTGCATAATAAAATCCTTTAGGGCAGGTTTTTAAGCTGCCCAATTAAAGATTAATCTGTGAT